>ERZ777011.86-NODE-86-length-138609-cov-11.776975_pt1 | contig 138609 bp, 122 predicted proteins | sample MGYA00374964_ERZ777011 | MGnify/ENA primary metagenome ERZ777011 (study PRJEB29310, sample SAMD00008975) | mouse gut metagenome | study: EMG produced TPA metagenomics assembly of the Metagenome analysis of fecal microbiota from mouse which was promoted... | reverse complement strand
CACTTGTGATTCTCTTAGAGATAATTTGCGAAGCAAATTTTCTCTTGCACAACGAGTTGATATTACCACACCCGTCTCGTCCCGTCAAGCCCTTTTTTCATTTTATTTCTAAAAAAAGTTACAAATTTTTCCGGGCTCTGTCAAAAGCACCTGCTTACTGCAAATGCAGGGTGCCGTCCGTCTCGCCACCACGAAGGATAAAATCAATCGTTCCGGGATTGGTTCCCTGCGGCACCTCCACGATACTGACCAGATCTACCGCAGAATTTGCGGGAATCACAGAATTGTAAGTCTGCATATCATTTACCAACATGGTAGCCAAAGCGCCTTTGCTGGGCTCCCCGTTGACGGAAACGCGAAATGTTGCCTCATATCCAAGCATATTCAACGTCTGATCCTCTCCACTCAGATTCTGCGCGTTAAATTTCAATACCAGGAGCTGCTGCCCCGGAGTTGCATCCATAGAGAAAAATAACGTATCGTCCTCTCCTGTCGGCGGATAGGAATCTGCCATCTCACAGCCCTGATATGTGATCATGATATTGGGAATGCCGTAATACTGTTCCACGGAAGAAGCCGTTGGCTGTGTCTCCTCCTCATCCTGACTCACATCCACCACCACAGGTTCCTCCGGTTCCTGCTGTTCTTCTTCAATCGGTTCCTCAGGCTCCTCCACCGATTCCTCCGGTTCCGGTTCTTCCACTGCCAATTCATAACCCGAAGTATCTACCAAGCGTCTGCCATGTGCTGTGTCGTATTTTAACAACACCCCCACTGCATATTCCGATATCAATTCTGTTTCATCCTGTGTCAAATTCGGCATATCACCGCATCCCGCCAGCAAAATCGCCACTGCTATGCCGCCTAAAAACATACTCACCTTTTTCACGTCAGTATCTCCCTGTACTATGGTTTCTATAAAATATGTGTGCTTATCTATTATACTCTACTATTTCTATTCTTACAAGTTCTATTCTTACAAGTCAGCCCCGCTGTCACCACTCATAACATACCGTGACCGGGTTTCTCATGACCTCTCATGAGGCTGTGCCAGATCCAGCTCAAACCAAAATTCCACACCGTTATCGTAATTGACTACACCGTATTTCTGATTCATGGATTCCATGATTGCCTTCACGATAGAAAGACCAATGCCGCTGCCGCCATATTCTCTGGTCCTTGCCTTATCCACCTTATAGAATTTCTCCCACAAATGCGTCACGCTCTCCTCCGGAATCGGGTTCCCTGTATTGAATACGGAAATTCTCACCCGCTCGTCTTTCTCAAGGATCTTGATGTCAATGATTTTTTCTCCCTGTGCATAGTTGATGGCGTTAGTCAGGTAATTACGAAAAACCTCCTCCACCCGGAACTCATCACCCCAGACATAGACCGCCCCGTAGTCTTCCATACGGATGGATATCTCCTTTTGCCTCAGCAGGATATCTGATGCCGCGATCTGGTTTTTCACAAGCATCGTCACATCGAAGCGCTCCATACTTACGATCTCATTCCCCGCTTCCAGCTGATTGAGCGTGAGGAGGTTTTTTACCATGGCATTCATCTTTGCCGCTTCATCCATAATGACATCACAGTAAAACTCTCTGCTCTCCGCGTCGTCATTGATTCCTTCCTTTAGGCCTTCCGCATAACCCTGGATCAAAGCAAGCGGCGTTTTCAGTTCATGAGAAACATTGGACAAAAACTCCCTGCGCTTTTCATCCACCCTGTCTTTTCTCTCAATATCTTTTAACAGTTCATTATTCACCGTCTTCAATTCGGAAATGGTAGCTTCAAGCGCCTCTGAAAGCTCATTGATATTATTTCCCAGAATGGCGATCTCCGTCTTATCCTTCCCGCTGTACTTTGCTTCAAAATCCAGATGTTTCATCCGTTCCGATATCTTTGCCAGCTCCAAAATCGGCTTGGTGACACGGTTGGAGATCCAAACCACCAGAAGCACGCTGACAAGGATCGCCGCCACGCCCACATAGGCAAGAAAGTGATTGGAAATCGACACGCTCTCCCTGATCCCCTCCAGAGCGCTTCGCAGGATAAAGAGATAGCCGTTGTCTAACATTCCCCACATCTCAATATATTCTGTCTGTGTTTTGAAATCCCGCACCACCCGCATCTTATAGCTTTCCGTATTCTGCAAGAGGTCTTCTTCGTCCACGCCCAGAAAAATGTTGTCCAGGAGCTGCCTTAAGACCGTCTTGGGATCATTCATGGAATATTTGACCGCCTGTGATTCCCCGTCCGCCACCAACACCTGAATGTTATATTTTTCGCAGATCTTCTTTAATTCAATATCATACTCCTCCGTGGTGATATCACCCGCGTTGGAAGCCCCATTGATACTGTAATATGCGCTCACCAGTGCATTTTGTTTCTTATTGAGATAATAGGTACCAAGAAGCGTCGAGTTTAAGAGCAGGCACAGCAAAATCGTGCCCGTGGTCAGTGCAATAAAAAGAAAAGCAAATTGTCTTTTCATGGAATATTTCATATTATAAAGACCATACCCTTTGTCTGTCCGATTATCGTTTCGCCACAACGTTAGCATCTTAGCGTCCATTTGTCAATAGTGCAGCCGGGTTGACTTTATCCCCGTATGTGTTAAGATAAAAGCAGTTATGGGAACACGAAAAACCATTTTACAACGGGAGGAATCCATTGAAAGCTAAGCGTCGCTATATCTGGGCAAACATAAAGCTGGTCGGTACCATTGTCCCCGTCGTCCTCGTTATGATCGTCATCTACTTCCTGCTCGTTCGCGGAGAGGTTTTGACATTATCTAAGGAAAAGTTAGCCCTGGAATCCCAGTATTATGCGGAGGAGATCAGCACCTGGGCAGAATCGGTCCTAACCGAAATAACAATCTACAAGACCATGATCGAACAGCTGGGTTTGGATAAGGAAGTCACCTATGAACTGCTGACTACCAGTGCCGGCACCCACGCTGCCTATCCATACGGGCTGTACATGGGCGACGATCAGGGAAATTATTTTGACGCTTCCGGCTGGGTTCCCGATGAAGACTTTGTGGTAACGGAAAGAGATTGGTATCGAGAAGGACTGGAACACGATCACTTTACGTTCGGAGAGCCCTATGTGGATGCCATGACCGGAGGCACCTGCGTAAGCGTCACCTGCCGTCTGAACACAGCCCCCGCCATAACGGTTTTGTCAACGGATGTCTACTTGGACTATGCCTCCCAACTTGTAGGTGAGGTTACTTCCGACAAGATCGAGCACGCCTTCTTTGTCACCAGGGAGAGCCGACTCATCGTGGCTGACTCCGATGTCTCCATGGTAGGTCTGTCCTTGAGCAGTCAAAACGACTCCCTGCTCTACAAAAACGTCAGCCGTCTCCTGGATGCCGGAAAGACGGGGCAAAGTTCCATCCTTGGCGACGAGAGCGTCTTTTTCGTGGATATCAATGTGATTCCGGACACTGACTGGTACTTTGTCACCTGCATGAACCGCAACGAAGTGTTAAAAGATTTGTGGCGAATCGAATTTCCCATGCTGCTCCTTGCCGTGATTGCCTGCGTTTTGCTCTTTGCACTGACCTCTCTCTTTTCCAGGGAAATGAGTACGATTCGCACCAATGCAAGGCTTGACCCGCTCACCAAACTGCTCAACCGGGAAGGCTTCGAGGAACTTGTACAGCTTGCACTGGAAGAACGCCCCGGGCGGGGAATGCTGATGATCATTGATATGGATAACTTTAAGCTAATCAACGACCAGCTCGGACATCCAGTTGGCGACCAAGTGCTCAAAGAGTTTGCTACTATACTGGAAAATTATTTTAATCGAAATAAAGATATTGTGTCCCGCCTTGCCGGTGATGAATTTGCCGTATTCGTCGGTCGCGATATCACCACAACGGAAACGGAAAGTATGCTAAACAAATTTATCTCCATCATTCACCAGAACTTTGACAATAAGTTTCCTCATCAAAAACTTTCAGCCAGCATCGGTGTCGGAGCTGCTGTCAACTGTGATTCCTATGAAGCGCTCTACCAGACAGCCGACAAAGCGCTTTATGAAGCCAAATGGAATGGAAAAGACCGGTTTCAGATCCGTTAAGGGTCTGAAGCCGGTCCTTTCTGTCAAGATAATTCAAATAGTTCCGTCACTTCCCTGCATATGCTCTGGATAACAAGCTCTCGGACTCTCTTTCTTCGTTCTTCCTGTCTGTATTTATCGTCATTTATCAGCATCCCATAACAGAAAATTTTGGAATAAATACTCAACATCAGATACGTCATCGTTTCTTCAGGCGGCATTTTCCTCCCATTCCATTCATCGCTTAATACCTTTCTGATCACATCCTCCGCGGGTACGACTCCTATTTCTTTTTTCTCCTTTAACAGTTTCCGAATCCAGGCACTGACCGCTGAATTATCCGACAGCATTTGCATCAGCCGAAATACGCAGTTGGTCTTGGTAATCTGATGTTCCATGGCGAGCAGTACGTAATTCACCTTGTCCGCAAGCGTCTTTTCCCTGCACACGCCCTCATACAGCTGTCTGCAAAACACCTCTCCATTGTAGAGAAACGCCTTCGCGATCATTTCCTCTTTGCCCGAAAAGTACTCGTACGCCGTTCCCTTGCCGATCCCTGCCCTGCCGGTGATCTCCGATACGGTAATATTATTGATATCGGCTCCATCCTCAAAAAGCGCCAGCACCGCCTGATATATGGCCTGTTCCTTCGGTTGATATTCCCAATCCATTGTTATCATCCTTCTCTCCGTTCAACGAATGTTATTCCTCCCCCGTCTCGCGCTCTTTCCTCTTTTTCCGGGTAAAGATATCATAGATACACGGTATCACCACCAGTGTCAGCAGCGTGCCGTAAACCAATCCGCCGATCGTAACAACAGACATCGGCTTCGACATATCCGCCCCCATATCGTCACTGAAAGCCATCGTACTTAAGGCCAGGATCGTTGTCAGCGCCGTCATCAGCACCGGTCTGATCCTCGTCCTGCCCGCCGTTATGATCGCTTCCTTTTTCTCCATGCCCTCCGCACGCAGCTGATTGATATAGTCTACCAACACGATACCGTTATTGACGATGATACCGGAGAGCATCACGAAACCGATCAGCGCGATCACGCTCACCTCGCTGCCGCTGACATACAATCCGATAAATCCTCCCGTAAACGCCAACGGAATGGTGAACATGATAATAAACGGCGATAAAAGGGACTGGAACTGCGCTACCATGATCAGATACATGAAAATCAGAGCAAGAATCAACATCAGCATAACCTGCTCCATCGCTTCATTGATCGTCTCATTCTCGCCGCTCATCGTATAACTGTATCCCTCGGGCATCTGATAACTGCGAAGCGCCTCCTCCACATCTGCGGAGACAAAACCAATATTATAACCATCCGCGACAGCTGCGGACACAGAGATATAACGGGTCTGATCGATTCTGTTGACCGCCTCGGGTGCTTCCGTACTCTCAAACTCTGCTATCTCAGAGAGTTTGATTTCCTCTTTGGTGCCATCCTGCTTTGTACGGTCAATTTCCAGATTCTTTACCATTTCTCTCGTGAGTTCAATGTCCTTTGCATGTTTGACGTATACGCTGTATTCTTTTATGTCAGTCTCCAGCGTGGTTGCGCTGGATGCCGCTGCCAGCTTGGTCTGTATCTGCTGAAAAACTTGTGCCACAGTCAGGCCGTGTTCGATTGCTTTATCCCGATCAACCAGGATGCGCATTTCTCCTGTCGATTCTTCCAGCCCATCTGACACCTCCATCGTACCTTCCACGCCTTCCACGATCGCCGCGATGTCCTTGGCGATCTCTTGCAGCGTATCCAATTCTCTTCCCTTGATCTGTATAGAAATTCCGCTTCCTCCAAGGGCACTCATATCCATAGTGGAGGTCTCGATCGAGACTTCCGCCTGATTCTGTTCCAGAATATCTGCAATATCCGCCTGAATCTCCTGTGCAATCACCAGATTATCCCGCTTTTTATCCTCCCGCAGCGATATATAGATATCAATTTCGTTGCTCGAAGAATTTCCGCCGCCGGAAATCATACTCAGTGAGGAACTGCTCGCCATTCCGCCGACATCCTGTACTTCTTCGATCTGCCTCAGCCGCTCCATCACCTCATCGGATACCTCAGCCGTCTCATGAAGCGATGTATCTTTCGGCATGGTCAGCGTCATGGTGATCTGCGTGCTGTCCATATCCGGCATAAACGCCGTGCCTCTGGAAAAGGCCGCCGCAGTGCTGACCGCCAGCAAAACAACTGCCAGAATGAGCACCACCGGCTTAAAGCGCAGTGACCATTCCAATATCTTTCCATACCCCTTCATAAGGCCCGCGAAAATCTTACCCTCTTTCTTTGGCTCCGCTTTCGAAAACAATCCCGCAGACATCGCCGGCACCACTGTCAAGGCAATCAACAGGCTGGCAAACAGAGAATAGGCGATCGTCAGTCCCATATCCACGAACAACTGTCTGACAATCCCCTCCGTAAAGACGATCGGCAGGAATACACAGACCGTCGTCAGCGTAGATGCCATGATCGCTCCCGCCACTTCGCTCGCGCCCTCAATGGCCGCCTTCTTACCGGAATATCCCTCGCTCCGCATACGGAAGATATTCTCAATGACCACGATAGAATTATCCACCAGCATACCGACGCCCAGCGCCAGACCTGACAGGGAAATAACATTCAGGGTCACGCCGCTGAAATACATGCACACGATCGCCGTGATCAGACTGATCGGGATCGAGCAGGCAACCACCGCCGTAGGACGCCAGTCCTTTAAGAAAACGATCAATATCAATACTGCCAGTATCGCTCCGAACAGTACATTATTGATAATGGAATTCATAACGAGGTCTATGTATATCCCTTGATCCATCAGGGTAATCAGAACAAGATCCTCGTTCTCCGCCTTTAATTCTTCGAATTTATCCAGTATCCTGTCGGAAACATCCCCTGTCGAATATCCCGTCTGCTTCTGGATCGTTATCATAATGCCGGGCGCACCGTTTACATTGGCATAGATTTCATCGGAATTATCCGTCATGAACACGTCCGCCACATCGCCCAGCGTAATAACGTCCACCCCGTCCATCTCCGGATTGATGAGCGGCATTTTATTCATTTCCTCGATATCCCCGGGTTTATCGCCCACTCTGACCAGATAATCGATGCCGTTCTCCGTCACATAGCCTGCGGGCATGGAAAAGTTCTGCGCCGCCAGCAGGGATTTGACCGTATCTACTGTCAGGACGCCGTTCATATCCGCCTGATCATAGGCATCCTCCCTCGCTTCTTCCAGTTCTTCCTCCCCGTCCAGGATCTGCTGCAGGGCATCCTTTAACTGCTCCGCAGAATCATTTAACTGTTCTTCCCCGTCCTTGATCTGCTCCCATGCGGATTCGATTTGTTCCCGTCCCGCTTCCAGCTGTTTTTCTCCTGCCTCCAGCTGTTTCTCACTCGCCTCCAACTGCGTCTCCGCCGCATTTAACTGCATCTCTCCGACACTGATCGTCGTCTGCGCATTGGCAAACTCGATCGCCGCTGTCAGGTTTCCCGCGTAGAGCTGATCCAGCGCCTTGTCTAAGGATACGATATTTTCCTCGATGGTCTTAAGCTGCGACTGCATCGCCTCCATGGCAGTCTTTTGCATCTGCACCGTTGTTTCCAGTTCCGCTTTCTGGCTTTCCAGCGCAGCGACACCTTCCTCACCACCCATCGCCTCGATTGCGGCATTCATGGCATCCTTCGCTGACACAAGCGCCGCTTTCAGTGCGCCGACCGTCATGCCATTGACTGCGTCCGGTTCCACCTGCAAAAGCTGCGCAATCATTTCCAGTGTACCTGCCGGCAGCATAGAAGATATCATTTCCACTGTCACATCCTGTGAAGGCATACTGTCAAGCATTGTTACCAGTGTATCGATGCCTGCTATCGCCTGCTTTGCCTGGTTATACTGCTCTATCCCCTCGTTGATCTGGTCGATCCCCTTCTGCGCTGCCTCGATGGTCGCCTTTGCCGTCGCGATTTCCAGCGTCAGGTGCATCTTCGTCGCTTCCAACTCCGTCTTTGCCGTCAGGATCTTCGTCTCCGCCGCTGCCAGCCGGGCGGTTGTCTCACTTTTCTTATTAGAAAGCTCCTGTTTCCCTTCTTCCAGCTTCGACTTGTTCTCCGCTATCTCATTCTTGCCGTCCTGCAGCTTCTGTTTATTATCCTCCATTTCCTTCGTATTGTCGGCCAGTTCCTGCTCGCTGTCCACAAGTTCCTGTTTGCTTTCTTCCAGTTCCGTCCTTGCTTTATCCAGTTCCTCCTGACCGTCATATATTTCCTGCTTCCCGTCAGCCAGCTCCTGCTCGGCATCCTTCATCTCCTCATCAATATACGCGAACACCTGCTTGTTGATTTCGTCGATTTTCTCCTGCCTGATAATGACATTGACGCTCTCCTCAAACAGACCTGTCGCGCTGGCAGAAGCGACGCCCTCTATACTTTCCAGCTCCGGGATCACCAAGTTCTGTGTCATCTCACTCACTTCTGCGTCCGTCATGTGCGTATTGCCGACTGCCGCAATCATAACCGGCAGCATATCGGGGTTCAGCTTCATAATGATCGGACTGCCGACGGAATCGTCCCAATAACTCTTGATCTGATCCAGATTCTCACGGATTTCCAAAGAAACCGCATTCATATCCGCCGACTGCGCAAATTCCAAGATCACCGTGGAATAATTCTCGCCGGACACAGAACTGATTCCTTCTATATTACTCACTGTAGCCATGGAAGCCTCCACAGGCTTCGTCACCACCATCTCCACAGTTTCCGGGCTGGCGCCCGGATATGGCGTCATCACGATCACATACGGCAAACTGATATTAGGCAGCAGATCCGTAGACATCTTCATAAACGATACCACGCCCAGCACGATCACCAGAACCACCGCCACAAGCACTGTATAAGGTTTTTTGACGCTGAATTTTCCTAACATAATAATGCTCCTTTTTTCCCGTCCGACCGGTCGGTCGGGACTTTCCACAAAAATACGCCTAAAAACTCTTTTGTCATAAATATCAAACATATTAAATATCAAATTGTTAGAAATGTAAAGTATCTTCCCGCAAATTTAACACTTTTTTTATCTTTTATTGTTACCCGACAAAATCGGCTCCCCGAAGGGAACCGATTCGTATCTAAGCATTTCTGTTTTTCTTTGTCAGCCACCTCGCCAGCATTCTCTGAAGCTGATCAACGTCCAGAGGTTTCGACATATGTTCATTCATGCCGCAGGCTTTTGACTGCTGTATGTCCTCCAAAAAGGCGTTCGCCGTCATCGCTACGATGGGAATCTTCCTGGCGTCCTCCCGTTCCATGGCACGCAACGCTATCGTTGCCTCATACCCGTTCATAACAGGCATCTGCAGATCCATAAGGATCAGATCGTAATAGCCTTCCTCAGATGAAAGCATCATATCTACCGCCTCTTTGCCATTCTCCGCCGCCTCGACCGCTGCTCCCGTCATGGAAAGGATTTCCGTGGCAATTTCTCTGTTTAAATCATTGTCCTCCACCACAAGAATCCGTTTGTCGGAATAATTGGCCTCCCCGATCTCCTCCAGCGTCACTTCCGCCGGCTTTGCCGCCTCTTTGGGGATAAAATTGCGGAATGCAGTCAACAGTCTGGTCTTATCAAACGGTTTTCTGATAAACGCATTTACGCCTGCCCTGCGTGCCTCCACTTCAATATCCACCCATTCGTGAGCAGAAACAAGAATGATCGGGATCTCCACACCTTCCTGTTTTCGTATCGCCTTCGCTGTCTCCATGCCGTTCATCCCCGGCATATTCACATCCAGCAGAATGGCAAAAACATCTTCCCCTTTCCGCCGCTTTTCCTGCATATAGTCTAATGCTTCTTCTCCGGACTGCACCCACTCACCGCGCATCCCCAGATTACTTAAAAGAACATTGGTTGTCTCTCCTGCAAAAGGCGAGTCATCCACCACCAGAACCGTTCTTCCCGCAAGATCCTTTCTATTCACCACGCCCGGCACCTGATACTTTAAGGGCACGGTAACCGCCACTGTCGTCCCAAGCCCGGGCTTACTCTCGATCCGGATATCTCCGCCCATCATCTGCACGATATTTCGGCTGATAGTCATGCCAAGCCCGGTACCCTGAATCTTGCTGGTACGCACATCATCCGCCCGCTCAAAGGGATCATAAATATGCTGCAGAAACTCCTCCGTCATGCCGATGCCGTTATCTTTAAATATAAACTCATAGCATCCGACATGCTCCTGCTGAGAGGCTTTTTCCGTGATTTCTATGCTGATTGACCCGCCTTCTTCCGTATATTTGATCGAATTGCTGATCACATTCGCAAACACCTGCTGCAGCCTTCTCGCATCTCCCCGCACGTTAGTATTCTGAACGCCATGGGCGCGAAATTCTATTTTTTGCTTCTTTTCCCGCGCAGCTGCGGAAAGCATATTCACCATGTTGTCTATAATATTCAGAAGGTTAAATTCTTCCTCATCCAGTGTCAGCGCACCCGACTCGATCCGGCTCATATCAAGCACTTCATTGATCAGTGAAAGAAGATGTTTGCTCGCCGCTGAGACCTTGGCCAAACATTCCTCGATCCCGTCAGGATCATGAAGCTTTGTGCCGGCGATGGCAGTCATGCCGATGATCGCATTCATGGGTGTGCGAATATCGTGTGACATTTTGGAAAGAAAATCAGTCTTCGCGCAGTTTGCCCTGTCCGCCGCCTCATAGGCTTCTAACAGAGCCTTCTTTGTCTCTCTGTCTTTCCTGCGAATATCCGTGATATCCTTAGCATTGTTGAGAGCCAGAATATCGCCGCTGACGCCGTCCTTTGTGAGCAGGATCGTGTGCCGTAAGACCACCGGCTGCCCATCCGATCCGGAAGCCTCGATTTCCATGATCAACTCATTTTCCCCGCGTTCATAAGCTTCCAGCAAATGTCTCGTGTTGATCGTCTGCACATAGACTTCCCTGTCCTCCGGGAAGACACGCTCCTTACTCCAGCGCAGGAAGAAATCGTCCGCGTTGCAGGGCGCCTTCATGCCCATTTTAGACAAAACCGGCACCATCTCGCCTTCGATCATCTCATAAAATTCTTCCTCGATCAGATTTCGCGTCGCATTGACATTGAAAACAAAGACTGCCTCAGAGACGATCGCCTGTCTGTACTGTTCCTCCGCACTCAGGGTACGGCGCAGTTTATCATTGGACTTGCGTATCTTGTCGTTGGCGTGCTCTAACTCCTTTTTCGCCTGCACCAACTCTGCATTGGTCCGCAGCAGCTGATCCATCATCTCCGTTTCTTTGGTCTTTTCTGCGGAAATGTTTTTGACATACCACATCACCCTGGCGTTATCCACACTGAAATTTTCAACCGGCACCAGCTCTGTGCGTGCCCACTTGCACTCTCCGCCCAGATAACGCAGATAATTAAAATGGAGAGAGGGACAACCGTCCAGGAAAATCTGTTTTAAGTTTTCTGCCGACATAATCTTTTTAAAATTTTCCCGGTCATCCTCGACTACATGGTTTTCTGCGCAGCAAAGGACCGACATGTAGTAATCGCCGTTAAACCGCTCTACCTCCAGCGCCTCACTCTCCATAAATTTCAGATTCACAATGGTATTTTTGTTAAGATCTATGGCACTGATTCGAAAATAAGCATCCTGCAGCATCCGAATCGCTTCCTGAGCAAGCAGGGTATCGCGGTGCTCCGCGTCGATCAAACGGAGCGCACCGATCCAAATCTTCCTGCCATCGCCCGCCGTCGACTCCGTCCTGACCTCGCGCACCCACACGGGTTCCCCGTCGCCGTTTACAACGCGGTATTCTCTGACATCTTCCTCCCCAAAGGGACACACTCTGGTAAAAATGCCCAGATCCGCCTCATAGACCGCCTCCCGGAACTTTCCGCCTGTCCGTTCCATAAACTGCTCGTAGGACATCCCCACATTATTGAGGGCAAAAGAACTGATAAAATAGACGGGAAAGCCTTCCTCGTAGAAGCCGCCGACCACGCCCACCGCCACGTTTTTACTTAACATGTCGATGATCTTATCCTGGTTATCCGCTAAAAGATCCTGTTCGTCCTGTGTAAAATACAGCTTTTCCTGATAAAATGAGCGTTTGGACATTTCATTCCTCCTGTCACACGAACCATTGTTTTGTCCCTATGACCTACTCTTCTTCAAATTTGTATCCCATACCCCAGATGGTTTTGATCAACTCGCCCTTTTTCCCCATCTTATTCCGAAGCTTTTTTACATGAGTGTCAATCGTTCTGGCATCCCCAAAGTAATCATAATTCCATACACTGTTCAAGATCTTTTCCCGAGACAGGGCAATCCCTTTGTTTTCCATAAAATAAGCCAGCAATTCAAATTCCTTATAACTCAAATCGACTGCTTCCCCGTCCACAACAACGCTGTGCGCCTGCTTGTCAAGACGGATCCCACCCGCCTCCATGATCGTATCCGCTGTCGTCTGACCGCTCCTTCTCAGGATCGCTTCCACCCGCGCCACCAGGATCTTCGGACTGAAAGGTTTGGCAATATACTCATCGACGCCCAGTTCAAATCCCATGAGCTCATCCCGCTCGTCTGCTCTGGCAGTCAGCATGATAATCGGTACTTTTGAATAAGCGCGGATTTCCCGGCACACCTGCCATCCGTCCATCTTCGGCATCATCACGTCCAGGATCACAAGATCAATATCATTTTGTTCGAAAAACAGGTCCAGCGCCTCTGCACCGTCCGCCGCTTCCACCACCTCATAATGACTTTTCACCAAAAAATCCCGGACCAATTTGCGCATACGGCTCTCATCATCCACCACCAGGATCTTTGATTTCTCCATACGATGCCCTTACCTTTCCTTAATTGGTTCCCTGCATACCCAGCTTGCGCTTTTCCTCCCGCACGGTCTGTTCCCTCTGTGTGAGTTCCTGCTCCCACGCCGAATATTCGTTCTCGATCGCCTGTCTGTAATTGATGATATTCGGCGTATCACTGTTCCAGGCAAACAAAACCATGGCTGCCACCAGCACCACCAGCACAAAATTGACTAAGAGCGATGCCACAAACCGTCCCTGATACTCCGGATGCCTCTGCGCTACGCTCAATCTGATCGAGCGGCTGTTGGCCGTCTTGTTGCTGAAGGTCGCATAAAGCGGTACCGGGCGCACTTTATCCGCAGGCACCCCCCACTTGATCAGTTCCTTCTGCATCTTTTGCAGATAGCTGAACCCGACAGGCGTAAGAAAAACTCTGTTATCCAACGCCCGGTTATATACGAGCAGCACGTTCTGCGGCCTGCGGTAATCCAGGTTTCGCTCCAGATTCTCTATTTTTTTCAACTCCATTCTGGCTGTCTCCGCATCGGCTATCGTTGCAAACCGATAGCCTTCTACAACCAGTTCGTCCTCACGCTTCTCCATGGCATCTCCTGAATCTGTCGTTATCAGATCTTAAAGGTTTCCATATTTTTCTCCAGACGGTTCGCTACCTCTCTGAGACGGTTCGCATTTTCGGAAATCTGCGTCACGATACTGCTGACTTCCGTAACGGAAGCGGATGTCTCCTCCGTGCTGGCCGCATTCTCCTCAGCGATCGCCGTCAGGTTCTGTACCACATCCACGACAACGATTCTGGCTTCATCCATTTTCTTTGTCATCTCCGAGATTTTGTTAACACCCTCAATGGAAGTACGGATACCCTCGCCCACCTGACGGAAACTTTCATCGGTATGGACCACGCTCTCATTCTGGCTTTCCATGATCTGTTTGACATCTTCCATCGTCGCCACCGATTTCTGGGAATCCTCGATCAACAAGTCAATGATGGTTTCGATTTGGCGCGCGGAATCGTTCGACTGCTCCGCAAGCTTCTGGATCTGCCCTGCAACCACCGCAAAGCCTCTGCCCTGTTCGCCAGCCCTGGCGGCCTCAATGCTCGCATTCAGGGAAAGGAGGTTCGTCTCCTCCGCAATAGAAGTGATCAGCGACGTGGCCTCCCTGATCTTCAAGGCCGACTCGTTCGTCGTATTTGTCTGCTCATAGATCACGTCAATGGCTTCTCTGGCCTCATCGTTTATCTTAGCAAGCTTCTGCAACGTAGCAAACGCTTCCCTGCTATAGCGCTGCATGGAGGAGGCATTCTCGATCATCCCGGCCACTTCCTGCGCGGTCTCCTCCACCATATTACCCATCAGGATCACGCTCTCCGTAGCCTTCTGCGTCTCGTCCGCCTGAGAGGAAGCGCCGTCAGAGATTTCCGAAACTGCCTTTTCCACCTGTTCCACCGTAATTGCAGTCTCAGATGCATTTGTATTCAATGTATCAGACGCCTCAAAGAGCTGCTCGCTCTGCCCCCGCAGTTCTTTGACCACCTCCACAAGCTGTCCTCGCAACTCCGCCACTGCCCGGCTCATCTGTCCCGTCTCGTCAGCTCTGGCCGTCAGCTTCTCCTGTCCCTCGATCTCGGAGAAATCCATATCCGCCAGACGTCCCACGATCTGCGTTACCTCCAGGATGGGCTTCACGATCTTATTTACAATGAAAAAACCGATAATGCTGGCAATGATGACCAAAACAATCGTACAGGCCGTTCCGGTCAGCGTCACGCGGTGCACCGTACTCATCAATTCATCTTTATCCGCCGATACGACCAGGATACAGTGTCCGCTCTCCGTCACATAATAGGCCGCATATTTCATTGCGCCCTTAAACTCGTACTCCACTATCTCCGGCTCAGGCAATGTGCCTGTCTTTATCTGCTCCACCACATTTTTCACCACCGCGTTTTCCACGGGCTGTCCTACTTTATCCTTTGTAGGATGATAGAGCATAGTGCCGTCTCCCGACACCAGATAAGCATAACTGGACGGCACCCCGTCTAAGCCCACCTCTCCGAGGGCATTACTCAGATTGCCATAATACACAGCCGTATTATAGCCCATCAATTCTATTTCTTCCTGCACTTTTTCTCCGTAGGCTACCGCCAAATCATAGAGATAATTTTGGTTCAGCTGCATCAATGGAATGCGTAAATTTCGGATCAACACCACCGACAAACACACGGACAGGATCGTCATCGCAATGATCAGCACGCCCACAATTTTCGTTCTCACAGACTGAAATACATTCTTTTCCCCATTTTGATTCATTTTCTTTCCTTCCCGGGCAGCATTTTCTGTCCAAAGCAACCATCTCTTTGGTCACAATATTTTATTCTATTTTACCACCAAAAAGATGCGCTGTACAGAAAAAAATGCCGCATGCGGATTTCTCCGAATGCGGCGCTTCCAGTGGACCAGACGGGAGTCGAACCCGTGTCCAAAAGCCCATTCCCTGTCCTTCTACTATCATAGTCCGTCATTTCGGATCGCTCCTCATTCCCTCATCCGGCAGGAGACAGACACCCCGCCGGGCTTGGTAGCCTCTGATACGCCCGCGGGATAGAGGCGTCACCCGCGTCGTTTCCTACAAAGTCGATGCCCGGATCTTAATGTGTAGGTGCACTAAGTCGGACAGCTGCCCTTAGGCAGCGTATGCTAAATTATCTTCAGCGTTTGTATTTAGGTTTGCGATTTAACGCATCAGCCTGCGGATAGCTTCTCCAGCTGCAAGACCCCTGTCGAAACCTTGACTGGCCCTTATTTGATTTGATTATACCATATCCTCTGTTTTTCATGCAAGCCTACAGATTTTTGATCTTAAACTCGCGCTCGTGCTCCCTGCGAAGATCCTTTTTCGCGATATCCTGCCGTTTATCGTAGAGCTTTTTGCCCTTTGCAAGACCGATCTCAATCTTTGCCCTGCCGTCCTTAAAGTAGACCTGCAGCGGAACGACAGTGTAACCCGCGGCCGTCATATCACCCGCAAGTTTTCTGATCTCCTGCTTATGCAAAAGAAGTTTTCTGGGACGCAGGGGATCCTTGTTGAAAATATTTCCCTTTTCGTAGGGGCTGACATTCATGCCATAAACATAGGCTTCCCCGTTATCGATACGCACAAAGGCTTCCTTGATGCTGCATTTGCCAAGGCGCAGGGATTTCACTTCCGTTCCGTGCAGCGCAAGGCCTGCCTCATACTTTTCCTCTATGAAATAATCATGGTAAGCCTTTTTATTGTTAGCCACCAGTTTCATCGGTTCCTTTGCCACCTCAAAACCTCCTTTCAGAAAGGGATAAAGAAAGCACCCTTACCTTTGCAAGAGTGCCTTTGTCTTCCGAAGCTTAGAACAGATTCAAGTTTAAGACGGCCGCCAGCAGCATGAACCCGACTGCAAGTGCCGTCGTGATCTTCACAAGCTTGCCCTCCATGGAACGGCCCTTATTCTTGCCCCAGTAGGTTTCCGCCGCGCCGCTGATCGCACCAAGACCGGCTGCCTTTCCCTCCTGCATCAATACCAGTATCACCAAAGCCACACAAATCAAAATATAAACGACTGTCAAAATGATTCTCAGTACTCCCATAGTATCCTGATTCCTCCTGCCTATCCGTTCACAAAATTCCAAACAAAACACATAATACCACATTTTTTTGCATTGTGCAATACCCAAAATCCACACGCAACGCCTGGCATTGACCCATTGACCTTACAGGGCAAAAGCCGCAAAGGGATCCTCTCCCTCCCGCAGGCCGCCGCAGTACTCCATCAGATAGGCTTTCATCTCCGTATGACTTTCCCCCAGATCTGAAAGCATCGCCTGAACGTTTTCTTTATCCACCGCTCCCATCTGCGTGAGGAAGCGGTAATAGGAAATTTCATCGCCGTGTTCCTCCAGCACCACCTGCCAGGTCTCCTCGGTCTCCTGCCCTTTTCTGTGCGAAAGAAGATAGTCCGAAAGCATCTTTCTGTCTTCGTCTTTCAGACAGGTATCGTGCATCAGCCTGCACATGGCAAACCTCACTTTCCTGCGCCGCTGCTGTCCCGTATAGTGATCCAGATTGTTTTCCCGACTGCCGTAATCCTCCTCCCCGCAAAGCAGCATTTTGGAAAAGCCCTCCTCGTCAGGTGTTTCCATCACGGCGCGCAGTCTGACATCCCATCTGGCAAACCACTCCGCGCTCCCCGCCGTCTCCGGATCAAATAGATAGAAGGCATCCAGCGCGGCCACAGCAGCCGCTAATAGGTATGACACATCTGTCATATTTTTATCCCGGGGAGACGCATTTCTGTCCATGATCTGTGAAAGCGATATGCAGTCCCGGAAGATGCCCTGTCCTAATTCCAGTTTCCTGTAAGGTAGGGTCAGCACGGTCAGCTTCGCACAGCAGGCAAAGGCCCAGTCGCTGATCTGTTCTATCGTATCCGGCAGCGTGATTTCTTTTACCGTTTTGTTGCTAAGAAAGGCCTTTTTCCCGATGCGGGTCACCGGCAGTCCCTCAAGCTGCGACGGGATCTCTATCACTGTATCCCTTCCCCTGCTGCCCGTGATTTCCACGCTCTCCCCATCCGCAGCATAAATAAGGCAGCCCTGCGCCGTATTCCATTCTCCCGCTCTGATCTTCCCTCCCATATCCCTTGGCCGCTTTCCTTTCCTTCTTTCCGCCTTTCCAACATTCAAACCGTGTTATAACTCTAACGCCTCGATCTTTGTCAGCAGCTCGTCGCCGCGCTCCGTCAGCATCAGTTCCTCATTGTGCCGCCTGTAATCCTCGCAGCCGTAAAGGCTGATGAATTTCGCGCAGTCCTCCTGCACCGTACACTCCGTCATCAAAAGCAGCATTTCATTCCCTGAGCCAAAGGTGTCTTCCACAAACTGAAAGAGGAAATGAAGCATCTTCTGTACTTCCTGCGTCTTCTCCCTATAATCCGCCACTTCCGCCTGAAACAAGCCTTCCAGCAGGGAGAACGCCTCCCCCGCATCCGCCTGATCCGCCGTCCGCAGCGTCTTCTCACAGGTGGAAAGGAAACGCACCACCGCCCTGCTCTTTTTCTTATCCCGCGCAGAGAGCGCACCTGCCTTTTGCAGGGAATCCATGGCCTTCTGCCTGCCCTCCCGCTGTTTGCTAAGCAGCGCAAGCAGCTCATCCGCACTGCCATCTTCCGCTGCCTTTTTCTTGAGTGCCCGCAAAGGCCCCATCACCTCATTTAAGATATCGCTCTCCTGAATGTTATCCCGTATTTCCTGCCTGATCCTGTCGATCAGCATCCCCATCAGGGAGAGGCGCTCGTCAAAATCCGCTTTTCTTGCCTTATCCTTTGCCTGTTCGCTCACCGTTCCGCCCAGGATCTCCTCCGCCCGATAATCATTCTTATACTTTTGATACAGATCATAGTAAGCGCAAAACTCTTTCACCACCCGTTCGTCCCGCAGATACTGGCCCACCAGCGACTCCTCCGCGGCAATGCCTTCCTCCTCGTAAAGTGTCAGCATCTCCGAGAGGTCTTCCCAGCCTCTGGCCGTGATATAACGTCTGCCCTTCACGGTGGTCTCCACCTGATAGAAATCATCTTTTTTCAGATCCAGATAATTCAGGATGGCAGCATGCAGTCCCCTGTCGATGGCGTATTCCTTCCAAATCGGATAATCCGCCTCCACCGAGAGGATTTTCAAGCGGTCCATGGTCACAATATCAAACTCCCGCACGGATTTATTATACTCCGGCGGATTGCCCGCCGTGACGATGACCCAGCCGTCAGGCACTCTGTGTCTGCCGAACACTTTATACTGCAAAAATTGCAGCATGGAAGGCGCAAGTGTCTCCGAAACGCAGTTGATCTCGTCCAGAAACAGGATCCCCTCTTTAATGCCGCTTTCCTCCATGACGTCGTAAATGGAAGCGATGATCTCGCTCATCGTATACTCTGAGACCTCGTATTCTCTGCCGCCGTAATTCTTTTTTATGATAAAAGGCAGGCCCAGCGCTGACTGCCTGGTATGATGGGTCATGGAGTAAGACACCAGCGCGATTCCCAGCTCCTGCGCGATCTGCTCCATAATGGCCGTTTTGCCGATGCCCGGTGCTCCCAAAAGAAAGATGGGCCGCTGCCTGACGATGGGGATGCGGTACTCGCCCTCCTCGTCTTTTTTCAAATAAATCCGTACGGAATCCTTGATGTAGTTTTTTGCTTCCTTGATGTTCATATCACTTCATGCTCCTTATCATCCTGCCAATTCAAATGCTGCTGCGCTTTAGAATTTCTTTTCACACTGTCAGTGCGATTGCTTTTCTTCCGCAAAGTTTTCAATCTCATCTTCTTCCAAAACCAATCGGATCGCCCACGGCGGCACCTTGGGCGCATTTTCGTCGTCCTGCAAAAACACAAAGGCCACATCATAGTCCGGCATATATTCCGGATAGACGCCGTAACCGTCCGTAAAATAAATCAGGCCCTTTAAGTCTGTAAACTCTCCTTCGTCCCGCAGCTTCTCCACATAATCGAAGACGGGACGAAAATCCGTGGAACCGAAGCCTGTCAGCTTCCCTTTTTCCATAAACGCATCAAAGTCTTCCTGCCCGTTTATCTTCGTATCCTGCCTGACCTCGCTGTCACACTGCAAGATATGGACATTGATTTTGGTGAAAAAGCTTTCCCGCTGCCGCATGATATGGTAGGTCTTTTGCAAAAAGGTCTGCACGATCTCCCCACGACAGGAGGCAGAAGTATCCAGCGCGATCACAAAATCCCTGATTTTCCTGTCCTCCTTATATTCCAAAGGCTCCACCAACGGCATATTGCCATAGTTGGAGAGGCCGTAGGTATAGTAGATATAATCAAATTCGTCGTCGCTTACGCGGATGGACTCCCCCATGACCATGAAGCGTTTGAGAAAGTCCGTGTAGTCGTAGCGTTCCCGCAGCGCCTCCCTCAGATTCTCCTCTATGCTCTCGGCGTTATTTTTATCTTTGCTGAAACTCTTTAAATCAGCTCGGATGCGCTCGCTGAGTTTGCGCCACTGTTCGGCGGAAGGTATCAGTTCCTCGCGCCTGTCCCAATAAATATGCTCGTCATAGTGACAGAGCCTGTACCAGTCTTTCTTTGCCTTCTCAGACGGTTCTTCGATGCGGAAATGCCGATAGAGTTTCTCCGCCGTCAACCCGCCTGCCTGTTTTTTGAGGATTTCCAGACGGCTTTTCAATTCATCATCCTGCGGCATCGCCGTCAGGGGCAGGGACAACTCCAAAATGACGCTCTCCACTGCAATATCCGTGGCCAGATCCCAATACTGCCTTTCCGTCTGCTGCGCACCCAATCCATGGGAAAAAACACAGTGCAAAAGCGTGTGCAAAAGAAGCCTTGCCCCGCAGCCGCGGGCGTCCCGATATTGTCTGACCAACAGCGCCGGGTCATAATAAAGGCAGCCTCCGTCAAACAGATACGCACCTGTTCCTTCGCGGCACACCACGGAAAGTTTAGAGAGGGCGACGTCCAAAAAGCGCAGATTCATCAAAAGCCCGTCGTGGGCAAGTCCCATGATCTGCCCGGCGATCCCGCGTATCTGCTGTTTCATGTCCACACTCTTGTCGCTTTCCATGCCTATATTATCCTTTCTTCCCGCTGCCTGCTGAAATCGATGCCACTGCATCAAAACTGCCACACCATGTTGCGGTCATCTTCTGTCGTTATCTTTCGCGCATTGCCCTAATTAATGTTATGTAAACCTAATCTAATCAAATACAGTACAAAAAGATGTACAGGATAAAAGAAATAGAAGAACCATTTCGATAAATTCTTTCCCTTCTTTGCCCGCTCTCCGTTATAGAAGACCAGCACGGTCGCGCCTGCCGTTAAAACCACGATTCCTGAGCAGAGCGTATCGCACACCGCCCGCACTGTCAGGATAACTTCCTGCCCATTCATGCGGTTTTGCATCATGTTGCTTTGCAGGTTCAACACGGCAAAAACCACGGCGATCCCCACGTAGCTTGCCCACATTCTGCCCTTTTCTCCCCAATTCTTTGCCAAAAGGAGCGTCAGGATCGGCGCAACCAACGCCCAATCACTAATCGCCGTAACAAGAATCAAAAGGAAGCAGAGCGCTATTTGCAGCAGATAACTGTCCACCCGCTCCAATACCACCAGAATCAAAAAGCAGCAAAAGAGGGTGAAAAACATATTCAGATTTCCATAATGGAAGGCCAGGTGATAAGGCAGCTGCGACAAAACGGCAAAGAAAAACAGCCTGCCGCCGTACTTTACCTTGGAACGGGTATATTGGTACCCCTCCACCAGAAAAAAGCACATCACCGGGGCCGTAAAATAACCGATTCCCTCAAAAACAAGATAAAGCGGCGTTCCTCTCGTCAAAAGCACATGCGCAATGTGATTTAAAAGCATGGTGAACATCGCGATATACTTGATCACGTCCCTGTTCAACACCTGACAACCTGTTTTAGACATTGTTTGCGCTTCCATAGTTACACCCCTTCTCCTTTCGCAGATACAAAATGAATTTCCCGTCATCTGACATAACGGGAAACCCTCTTTTTTGTCTTCACTGTATGAAAGGATTATAGGCTTTCTCGTGGCCTACGCTGGTACTGTTTCCGTGACCGGGATAAACCTTCGTCTCATCAGGGAGAACAAAAAGTTTATCTTTGACTGATCTGGTCAGTGCGCTCATGCTGCCCGTGGCCAGGTCCGTCCTGCCCACCGATTCCTCAAAGAGCGTGTCGCCCGCAATCAGGATTCCGTCCTCTTCAAAATAATAGCAGCAGCTCCCTACCGTATGACCGGGCGTGGCGATCAGCTTACAGGTCATATCCGCGATCGTGATCTCCTCCCCGTCTTTTAAGTAGCGGTCGGGGATCACCGTGTAAGGCCTGCCCACCTGGTCGGAAACATTGGTCACCGCATCCTCACACAGCGCCCGCTCCGCCTCGTAAGCATAAAGCGGCGCACCCGAAAGCTCCCGCAGCCGATTCGAGCCCCAGATATGGTCAAAATGCGCATGTGTCAGAAGGATGCCCTTTACCTGAAAGCCCTTCTCCTGCAAGGTCTCGTAAATGTAATCGCCCTTGTCCGCGGGATCGAAAAAGATCACATCCTTCGTTCCCTCTTGATATACAAAATAGCAATTCGTCTGACAGATGCCCAGCATCAGCCTGCCTATTTTTAAGTTGCCCATCTTTTTCTCCCTTAACCCGTCGTCCGTTCTATCTCAAGAATGCTCTCGATCGTCCTCAGCTTATCCATGATGCGCTGCAGTTCTTCCCTGCCGCTGATTTCAAAGTTAATCATGATCGTTGCCGTTCCCTGCTTGCTCACACGGGTATTCAGCGCCAAAATATCAATATTTTTCTCTGTAAGAGCTCTGGACACATCCGCCAACAGCCCGTTCCTGTTATTGGCATAAATACTGATCTCCACCAGATACTTGCTGCCGCTCTCCGCCGTCTGCTCCTGCTGCCACTCCGCGTCGATCAAACGGTTTCTGTCGATCTCCGGCAGATTCAAAATGTTCATACAATCGGTTCTGTGGATGGAAATGCCTCTGCCTCTCGTCACAAAGCCCACGATCTCATCGCCCGGCACAGGGCTGCAGCACTTGGAGAAACGCACCGCCACATCGTGAATGCCCTTGACCACGATGCCGCTCGCGTTCTTTTGGATCCTGCCGCGGTTTGCCTGGACACTGTTTTCCACCTCCGCCATCACCTCGGCATCGGTCATCTCTTTTTTGTGGTCGTTGTCATACATCTCCAGCATACGGTTTAGAACCTGGCCCTCCTTGAGCGCGCCATGTCCCACTGCCGCCAGCACCGATTCCCAATCCTGAAAGCCATACTTTCTCATAATGGCCTCCTGGTATTTGGGCACCATCACCTCCTGCGTATTGATGGTCTTCGCCTTGCAGTAGGCCACAATCAGTTCCTTGCCTTTGACGATGTTTTCTTCTTTTAATTCATGCTTGAACCACTGGTTGATCTTGTTTTTCGCCTGGGTGCTTTTGACCACATTGAGCCAGTCCCGGCTGGGTCCCTTGGAATTTTGGGAGGTCATGATCTCCACCCGGTCGCCGTTTTTGATTTCATAATCAATATTGACAAGCTTGCCGTTCACGCGCGCGCCAATCATCTTATTCCCCACTGCGCTGTGTATGCTGTAGGCAAAGTCGATGGGCGTGGAACCCGCAGGCAGGCTCTTGGCATCCCCGGTCGGCGTAAAACAGTACACATTGTCAGAAAAGAGATTTAAGTCATCCTTTAAAAGGTTCAAAAACTCTTTGTTATCCGAAAGGTCCTGCTGCCACTCCAGAATCTGGCGCAGCCAGACAAGCTTTTCCTCCTCCTGCGTCTCCACTTTCTTTCCGTCGGAGGCTTCCTTATATTTCCAATGGGCCGCGATACCGTACTCTGCCGCTTTGTGCATCTCGTAGGTGCGGATCTGGATCTCGAAAGGCTGGCCGCTCGCACCGATCAGCGTCGTGTGGAGAGACTGGTACATATTTGCCTTCGGCATGGCGATATAGTCCTTAAAACGGCCGGGGATCGGCTTATACATCTCGTGGATCACACCGAGGGCGGCATAACAGTCCTGCACTGTGTCCACAATGATGCGCACCGCAAACAAATCGTAAATCTGATCGATTGTCTTATTCTGGTTTTTCATCTTCTTGTAAATGCTGAAAAAATGCTTGATACGGCCGTCGATCTGGGCTTTGATGCCCGCGTTTTTGATATGGACACTCACCTCGTCCACAATCGTCTGAATGTAACGTTCCCGCTCGCTCTTTCTAATGGCGATCTTATCCACCAAATCATAGTAAGCTTCGGGTTCCAAATATTTCAATGACAAATCGTCTAATTCCACCTTTATTTTAGAAATGCCCAAACGCTGGGCAATGGGAGAATAAATATCGAGCGTCTCCCTCGCGATCTCCTGCTGTTTTTCAGGGCGCATGTGCTGCAGCGTCCTCATATTGTGCAATCGGTCAGCCAGCTTAATCAAAATGACACGGATATCCTTTGCCATCGCAAGGAACATCTTACGCAGATTCTCCGCCTGCCGCTCCAGTTTTTCCGCATCTTTGTCCTGATTCGCGTGTTCTCCGTGAAAATTCAGTTTATCAAGCTTGGTGACACCATCCACCAAAAGCGCAACGTCATCACCGAACTGCTGCGCGATTTCCTCGTCCGTCATGATGGTATCTTCCACCACATCATGCAAAAGTCCAGCAACGATGGTCTCTTTATCCAGCTCCAGATCCGCCAGGATAATGGCAACATACAGCGGATGTATGATATAAGGCTCCCCGGATTTACGCACCTGCCCCTGATGGGCTTCGGAAGCGACCTGGTAAGCTTTTCTGATCAGACTGATATCCGTTGAGGGGTGATATTTGCGCACACGAAGAATAAGCTCCTCATAGAGCTGACCCGGAGTCTGAAATTCTTCAATTGATTCGATTCTGCCGTCGTCAATGACCAGCTCAGTCTTTTCTTCTGTCATACGCTCACCGAACCTTTATCGGATTACATAATGTTGCATACTAGCAATTTTACGCTATTATCGTATTATTTGCAAGAGTTATCAAAATATTTATACGGTCCGCCCAAGCACTTCCCTCACCTTTTCCCTTGAATCTGCTGTGCAAGACTCTGATAGATTTTAAATACATCGGGGAAAATCACCTTTGCTCCCCGCTTGGCAATAGCCAGAACGTCACGGGCATTCTTTTCCACATCAGCGGCAATGCGGTCATCAATACAAATTGGATGATTATTTTTATCTATGTATGCCGTTAAGTATGGCTCTGTTGCAGGGCACATATTCTGAATCAAAAATGCTGTATTTCTGCCGAGGACCATACCAAAGCGGATTGTATTACAATGACCGTACTTTATAATCTTTTCCTGCTCAATCCGTTTAAGCTTTTCATATTTGGACGAAATAGGAATGATCCATTATATCTCGCTCAATTTGGAATCCCGAAATGCGAAAAAACAGCATAAAATCCCCTCTTAAACTTTCATATGCAGCCTGCGCATATAAGTAACGCCCTGCCTTTCGGCAGAGCGCCACAAACATTTTAGTCCCGACCATTTATTTGCCGCATATCGGGAAGCGGACACTATTTTGCGGGGAAAGTTGGGTGATAGCGCAGAAGATAGTCGTCCCCATCCAGCGTACAGAGGAAAATGGACGTCTGCCCCGCATGTGCATAATATCCGATCTCCCTGTCAACCAGTTCTCCGTTCTCCAGAATTTGCAGTTCCTGTCCGTCTTCGATTTCAATCAGGCGCACTTCCTCCGTTATCCCGTTACGGTTTAAGTCCGGAGCGAGTTCCCGCACCGTCTCTTTATTTGATTTTTCTGTTTCTGTCGCTTCTGCCGCATTCGTGCTTCCTGCTGCATCTGTTTTAGTCGCTGTTGATTCGGCGGCTTCTGGTTGTTCTTTGCCAGCGCAGGCGCAGAGAAAATATATCGCTATCAACAGTTGTCCCGTCAGGAAATACCATTTCTTTTTGTTATAATACTTTTTTGTCTGGGACTTATTCATAAAGTGTTTCCCCCATATTCGTGTGATTGGTTCTCTATTGTATTGATTGTATCATATAACATTTTGCGAAAAGAAGAACCAATCGACAGTGAGGAAATCGCCAAAATGGCAGAATGCTCTTTTGGTTTCTTTCAAAAAGTATTTTTGCAAAACTAATCTCGAGGACACTGCTGCCACATAAGGGATATTAAAACTTGCGCCATATCATCCAATAGAAAAACGCATGCCCTCAAGCAAGCTTGGTGCATGCGTCTTCCTAATTATCACGTTATACTCGCAAAGCCGCGCTTATGCGCCTTACATCATCCCCATGCCGCCGGCGCCTCCTGCGGGCATCGGGGGTTCGGGCTCTTTGATGTTGGCCACCACGGACTCGGTGGTGAGCAGGGTGCTTGCCACGCTGGTCGCGTTCTGCAATGCGCTTCTGGTCACCTTCGCGGGATCAAGGATACCTGTCTTCACCATATCCACATACTCCTCGGTCAGCGCATCGAAACCTACGCCCACCTTGGACTCTCTTACCTTATTGATGATAACGGAGCCTTCCAGGCCTGCATTTGCAACGATGTGGTACAGAGGCGCCTCGAGAGCCTTCAAAACGATCTGTGCGCCTGTCTTTTCGTCGCCCTCAAGCTTATCCGCCATCTTCTCCACTTCCTTAGCAGCGTGCACATATGCGGAACCGCCGCCGGCAATGATGCCTTCCTCCACGGCTGCTCTGGTTGCTGCCAGCGCATCCTCCAGACGAAGCTTCGCCTCTTTCATCTCGGTCTCCGTCGCTGCACCCACACGAATCACAGCTACGCCGCCTGCCAGTTTTGCCAGACGCTCCTGCAATTTCTCCTTATCGAAATCAGATGTGGTCTCCTCGATCTGCTTCTTGATCTGGCTGATTCTTGCCTCAATATCCTTCTTCTTGCCCTCGCCGTCCACAATCACGGTGTTCTCTTTCTGCACCTTCACGGACTTCGCACGACCAAGCTGGTCAAGGGTTGCATCCTTTAATTCCAAGCCAAGCTCGGAACTGATGACCTGACCGCCTGTCAGGATCGCAATATCCTCAAGCATAGCCTTTCTTCTGTCACCGTAGCCGGGTGCCTTCACCGCAACTACATTGAAGGTGCCGCGCAGTTTATTCACGATCAAGGTGGTAAGCGCTTCGCCTTCCACGTCCTCAGCGATGATAAGGAGTTTCGCGCCGGACTGTACGATCTGCTCTAAGAGGGGCAGAATCTCCTGAATGTTCGCAATCTTCTTGTCTGTGATCAGGATGTAAGGATTCTCTAAAACCGCCTCCATCTTATCCATATCGGTTGCCATATAAGCGGAAATATAACCTCTGTCAAACTGCATACCTTCCACAAGGTCAAGCTCCGTGAGCATGGTCTTGCTCTCCTCGATGGTGATGACACCGTCACCGGAAACCTTCTCCATAGCGTCTGCAACAAGCTTTCCTACTTCCTCGTCGCCGGAAGAAACTGCCGCCACTCTCGCGATATGCTCCTTGCCGTTTACCTTGGAGCTCATCTTCGCAATCGCCTCCACTGCCGTCTCAGTCGCTTTCTTCATACCTTTTCTTAAGATGATCGGGTTTGCGCCTGCGGCAAGGTTCTTGATTCCCGCATTCACCATCGCCTGTGCCAGTACGGTAGCCGTAGTCGTGCCGTCGCCCGCCACATCGTTGGTCTTGGTTGCCACTTCCTTCACAAGCTGTGCGCCCATATTCTCAAATGCGTCCGCCAGCTCGATCTCCTTGGCAATGGTCACGCCGTCGTTGGTGATCAGAGGCGCGCCGTAGGACTTATCCAGCACTACGTTCCTGCCTTTCGGTCCAAGGGTCACCCGCACGGTGTCCGCCAACTGATTTACGCCTGATTCCAAAGCTGCTCTGGCTTCTGCGCCATATTTGATTTCCTTAGCCATGATTTTATGTCCTCCTGATTTTATAATTATTTTACACTGCGGAGAATGCTGCATTTCAATCATTCTCCTGAGTAAGACTTAGTACTTCTTGGCTTTCCGTCCTATGGCGGAACGTCTTTAGAAGTACTTCTCACTCTATGATTGCCAGAATATCGCTCTGTTTTACGATAATATATTCCTCGTCCTCGCCAAGCTTCACCTCTGTGCCGGAGTACTTGGAGTAGATGACCTGATCTCCAACCTTCACTTCCATCTTTACTTCCTTACCGTCCACAACGCCGCCGGGTCCTACTGCGATCACTTCCGCCTGCTGCGGTTTTTCCTTGCTCTGTCCCGGTAAAACAATGCCGGACTTTGTGGTTTCTTCCGCTTCCAGCTGCTTTAATACAACTCTGTCGCCAAGTGGTGCTAATTTCATAATGAATGCCTCCTTTTTTGTATATAAGATCTTTATAATTTCCGTTTCTGTTAGCACTCGCCATCGTCGAGTGCTAACTCTGGAACATATATTATCTTCATATGCGGACGTTTGCAAATGGTTCTACATGTATACAAATCTCGCTTTTTCTTCTTTTCTCGTTTTTTCTATTAGTATCTCTTGTTTTCTCGTTTTTATCTGGAAAAAGGGATTTAATACTTATTTTAGATTTAGAGGAGCCATACCCAAAAATTCCTTGATTTCTTCCTTTACAAAGGCGTATTCGCCCAGCTGCTCCTCATACTCCCGCATTCTTGTATATGCTTCCTCCGCCTGCCGTACGTTGCCTGCTTCCTGACGGGCATGATACAGCATCGCCGCCTCATAATAATATGCTGCCGCGTAAATCTGCGCCATATCCCCTTTTACCGGGTCCTCCTGCGCCTCATTGCGGTACACGCTCTCTACAAGGTTGTCTGATTATGCTTCACCGTAAAGGGATTCGGATTGCCGATCATCCTGCCTGTTTTGCCGATTGCCCTGCGGTACTCCCGAACCGGAACATCCGCCAGTTCCTCCACATCCCTTTTGACATCGTAAAGCTGTTCCATATACTGTTTTTCGCCACCGGGTGCATTAAGCGCCCGCAGTACGGGCATTTCGCGCTGTCTTCCTCTATCGGCGCATTACAATTCTCACAATAAATCATACTGTTTCACATCCCCGTTTACGAAGGAAAGGGGCCGGTACTCCAGCCCCTTTCCGTATCACTTAAAAATCTTACTTTCTCTTCTCCAGTCGTTCTCTGTATCCGGGCGCATTTTTGATCTCAAATTTATTATTGAACATCTCATATTCCGCGTCCGGCAGCTTATCCGCAAGCCGTTCCTCGACATTGCGCTTATAGACCAGACCGCAGGCCACGGACGGTGCCAGGATCTCATCTTCAAAAGTCTGGCAAGCCCGCTTGACCCGCCAGCAATAATCCTCCGCCTCGCCGTCTTCCGCTATGGGGATCAGCACGTTGAACACGTCTCCGTCCACACGGCCGATCACATAGTCCGGCTTCTTTTCCTGTACCAAAATGTTGGCAATCGTACAAATCAACCGATCGCTCTCCTCATCACCAAATCGGTCATTCACATATTTCCAGTCATTAATGTTGAAATTGATGACCGCCACAGGGACCACCTCGGCTCTGTCGATCACCCGCATACGTTCCTCGAAATAGACCTTATTAAATACGCCCGTAAGCGCGTCCTCATTTTCCCCTCTGGCAGTCTGCACATGCTGCATGCCCACCTTATCCTCCAGCTCATCCGCGTAAATCGCAGACTCTCTGTGAAGATAGGCCTCCTCTCCCCAATGAGAGAGCATGTGGGAAAAGGCATCGAGAAGTTTCTCCGCCTCCTCTCTCTTATCCGCAGCTACGCTGTCCGTTTTTGCATAGAGATGCGCAACGGTGCGCCCGTAGACCCTGATCTTTCTGCCGGGATCTCCCACCACATCCGGCGTAAAACCCGCAAAATTTCCCACGGAAACAACCTTTTCGCCATGTCTCTCCGTAAGAAGCACTTCCAGACCGCTTAAGGCATTCAACGCTTTCATACACTCAGCAATGGCGTCGATCTGGTAAAGATGGTCCATGCCATAGTTTTTTACGTTATCCTTGATCCGCTGCTCAAAAGGAACCGCCTTATAGTTCATACCCGTTGTTTCTCCTATCCCCGATTTTCAGAAAGAAATACATAAATAGTATACCTTTTTTCACGGGGTTTGTCTAGGGATAGGATGCTTACGTTTTATCTGATGCAGCATTCCTCCACATATCTGCCCGCGGATTCCTCTTTCTATACCCTTACTGATTCCTTCCTCGTATCCCTCAAGTCTCATATCCTCAAACGCCTTACACATATCATATCTCTCCTTTCCTTCTTCCACCACTCTATATTCCTCCGGTATCTTTACATTCGCCACCACTTCCAGCATATCTCTGGTCTCGTTGTCTATCCTGCTGTACGCTTCACGGTTCTCTCTTATGACCGCCTTCAGTTTCTCCTTTTCCTCTGCATAACGTACCGCCTCAAATACCTGCCGCAAACCTGTCTTATATTCCTCAAAGGTATCATGCTCATGGCAGTCATACAGGTTCAGCCTGTAGTTTGATACATATTCCTTTAAATCCTCGTCTATGTCCAGCAGATCATATAAGGGATTCAGGTTCCGTGACGTGACATAAAGATATATCAGAATTTCAGACTCCCAGATATGTTATTTCGACCATATCACGGGTGACAAGATTTGTAAAGGGAAGTATTTTAGGGTCCCTTTGATAAGGAACCCCCAAAGCTTATCTTTTCGTAAACGCTGCCTCTAAATCATCAATCAGGTCCTCCGCATCCTCGATCCCCACGGACAGCCGCAGGGTACGGTCAGTAATCCCATTTCGCAGGCGTATCTCCTCAGGCACATCGGCATGCGTCTGCGTGGTCGGATAAGTGATCAGCGTCTCCACCCCGCCCAAACTCTCCGCATAACGGATCAGCCGCACATTTTCAAGAATGGAGAGAGCAAGCTCCTTACTCTCCGCCTGAAAGGTCAGCATCGCGCCAAAGCCCCTTGCCTGCCACTTCATGATTTCGTAACCGGGATGTTCGGGCAGCCCCGGATAAAGCACCTCCTTTACCTCGTCACGCTCTTTCAGCCAGGCAGCGATACGCAGGGCATTCTCCTGCGCCCTGTCCATGCGGATGCCAAGCGTCTTGATTCCCCGTAGGATGAGCCAGCTGTCAAAGGGCGCAAGCCCCGCTCCCGTGGTCTTTATGAGAAAGCGGAACTTCTCGCTGATATCCTCTCTATCCGTCACCAGAAATCCTGCCAGCGTATCGTTGTGACCACCCAGGTATTTGGTGCCGCTGTGGACCACGATATCCGCCCCCAACGCCAGCGGATTCTGGAAGTAGGGAGACAGAAACGTGTTGTCCACAATGAGAAGCAGGCCGTGTTGGCGAGTGATCTCAGAGACTGCCGCGATATCGGTCACGTGCATCATGGGGTTGGTGGGTGTCTCGATATACACTGCCTTCGTATGCTCCGTGATATATGCTTCTACATCTTCTTTATAGCAATCAATGCCGGTGAAGGTAATGCCATTTTTCGCCGACACATTTCGAAAGAGGCGGATGCTGCCGCCGTAAAGATCCGCATCCACAATAATATGATCCCCCGGAGAGAACAGCTCCATCATCAGGGCAATGGCCGCCATACCTGAGGACAGCGCCAGCGCGTCGATTCCCTTTTCCAGAGAGGCGACCACCTTTTCCAACTGCTCTCTCGTCGGGTTCTGCAGTCTGCTGTAGTCGTAGCCCGTGCTCTTTCCCACGCCGGGATGGGCATAGGTTGCCGTCTGGTAGATGGGGAAGCTGATCGCGCCGTAATTGTCGAATCCTTCCTCCTCCAAATGCAAGCATTTTGTACCGATTCCTCTCTCGTTTGTCATAGTGATCCTCTTTTCTATATTATTCCTATTTGTTAAGTATGAAATAATAATACAACCTATGGCTGCTCATGTCAAGTTTTTCCTAATCACTATCCATCATCTCCCGATCACATCAGCGATAATTCCGACTCTGGTAGCTGTGCTCCTCCACTCCCTGCAAAGTGTTTAACTTGAGTGCCAGCAAAAAGAAATACCCTGAAAGCAGATTGCAAAGATCCAGCAGCCTGTCCGGGACTTCGTTCCCCCGCTCTATATAACGATACAAAAGCCGCACCAGACATTTTGCCTTCACCCGCAAAAGATGCGCCGTGCACGCGCTCTCACAGCCGCAGGGCAGCACAAAACCGTGTACCGCGCTCTCCGCCTGCAGCCTTTCTACTATTGCCGCAAGACGTTCCGTCTCCTCCTCCGTTACCGAAAGCGAAGTGCGCAGGGTAGGATTGATGTGATAAATCAGCTCACAGACCCACAAAAGCTCCTCTGCCAAAGCCTGATCCGTCACCTGACTGCACAAAAGACCCGCGCCGCTAGCCAGCTCATCGGTTGCCAGTTCAAAATCACAGCGCAGATCCTCGTCCGCATCGCACAAAAAAGGGTACGCCTCATAAGGGCTCCTGTAAACCATTTCCTTGCTCTCCTTCTCACACCGTTGCCGTTTTGCCTTCTATGTCACCGCACCATCCACCGCCCATACATCCGTTTCATATGGCTTCGTACATCCATACCAAACAGTCCGTCGAGAAGACTTACGTCCAGTTCCTCCACGAGACCATGCGCAAGCGCCCTTCCCTGCTCCAGCAACAGCGCCGAATCCGCAAAGGAAAGCGCCAGACTGATGTCGTGAAACACTCCCAGCACACAACGCTCTCCCTCTGCCGTCCAATTTTGCAGACTTTCAAGCAGTTCCGCCTGCGATCGCAGATCCAGATGATTGGCCGGCTCGTCCAGAAGGATGATCTGTGGGCTTTGCGCAAAGACTCTTGCCAGAAACACCCGCTGAAGCTGTCCACCGGAAAGCTTTGTCACGGACTGTTCTCTAAGCTCCCATGCGTCGGCCAGCCGCAAAGCCTCCTCGACCGCCGCCCGGTCCGCCTCCGTCTCCGCTGAAAAAAGAGAACCCGACTGGTGCGCGTAGCGTCCCAGCATGACTGCCTCATATACGGTATAATCGAAGGCCGTCTGCGAAAACTGGCTCATCAGGGCAATCTTTTTTGCCCGCTGTTTCGGGGACAGTTCGTTAAGCAAAACCCCGCCTGCCTCCACGCGCCCCTGCCAGGCAAGCACGCCCGCAAGCGCCCGCAAAAGCGTGGTTTTGCCGCAGCCGTTTGGACCGAGAATGCACAGCCGCTCTCCCGCCTTCACCTGAAAGGACAGGTCATGTATCACTTCTGTTTTCCCGTAGCCGCAGAATAAATGTTCTACTGTAAGTAAGGTCGTTTGTTCCATACGCACTCCGTTTTATTCCTCATCTCTGATAAATACATAATAGTCCGTATCATAACCGCCCCAGCGATAATCCCCACTCTTCCACTCGATCATCATATAGTCCATGCCATCCACTGTCACGATTTCATATGCACAGGCGGTATGATTATAATGTTTGAGCACATAACCTTTCGTCCAGCTCTGAATCTCTTTGCCCGATGTGGTTTCATCCATATAAACACTGGACAAAAATCCGTCTTCTCCAAAGTGCATCTGCTTAAATAAAAGTCTTTCCCGAGGGAGATGATTCCCATCCGGAGAAAACTCCTCTCTGCTGCGGATAAAGTCAAAGGCCTTCCAATCTCCCAGAACCCGCTCGTCATTCACAAAAGGCATATCCGTGTCATCTTCTCTGGCAATCTCACGCTTGGTATACCTATTTTTATCAACCTGTTCCAGCACTAATACGGTGGGTCTCCCGCCGCGAAGATATTCATAGGATTTATTCTCCACAAACATAAAACGGCTGCCTTGATCGTCCTCAATTTGATATCTGCATAAACAGGACTGGTCGCCGCCGTTCAATTTCAGATATCCTTTTGTCCAGCTATAAATCCAGTAATCTTCTCCACCCGGCAGGAAATAGATTTCTCTGTCCCTATTTCCCATATCAGATTCTCTCCGCTCTCCCTGCTCGGAATAGAAATCTTCCTTTACGGCATATTCCCCCACAACCTTCCATTTGCCGATGACCTGCTCATCATCCTCAAAAATAAGGTTGATATCTTCGTGTAGTTTCCCCATTTCGTCTCTCAGTTTTACCACCTCGGCAACCACCTGAATCTCATTTTTGTCCTTACCGCCATAGGTCATGAATCCGGAAATACGCTGAAAATTTCTTCTTTGTATTTCCTCGTCCAAACTGCGCCATGCAGCCTGTAAGGCTTTGGGATCTAACGGCAGGGCCAAGGACCTTCCCTTTATCAGCATTTCTCCAAATTCATTTTCTTCTACGACTGACAGTGTTTCCTGTGCAGTCTTCGTATGTTTCTCCTCTTTCTCAAACATCATACGCTTCACCTTTTCAATGGCAGCAAGCATATTTCGATCTTCCGACTCCCGCCGTTTTAGAATACCCATTATCAGCTCATGATCGTCGGCATTTTGCAGGATATCCCTTATTTCTTTCAGAGAAAGACCACCGTTTTTTAATAGCTCAATTTTTTGCACCTGTGCTATCTGGTCAGTCGAATAATAACGGTAACCGGAAAAACGGTCAACATAGTCCGGACATAACAGGCCCTCTTTATCATAATGCCTGAGCACCGATATGGGCATTCCCGTCATTTTTGCAAATTCACCTATTTTCATGCCTGTGCCTCTTTCAAAAACTGTTTACAGTTACCTATGAAGCGCTTCATGAAAGAAGTATAAACCTAATGTATGGTTTAGAGTCAACCCGACAAGCTAACGTTATGACTCAATGCCAAAACGCTGCCACGCATAAATACCATTGTTTCATGACTTATTTACTCAAGGATCGTCATAGGATACCTCCATACTGTCTACAATAGCTTTTATTTCATCAACTATTTGTTGAACACTTTTATTATCTGTATCGATAACATAATCGCCTTCGTATGGCTTTAAATGCAGCCAGAAAAAGGAGCATTCATTTTGATCTCCACGCTTTTTATGACGTTCACGCAAAGTTTCTTCTGAACAGGTCAAAGTAATGCCAACAACGGAATAATCTTTTGCTGTTATATCTTTTAATATCGCTTCTCGAATTGTTTTATCCACAACAACCACCGATGAAAAAAAGACATAATCAAAACTAGAGTTTAAATATGTTGATAACGCAAATGACATTGTTTTATCACCATTTCTCAGTCTCGGATCATCAACCGAAAATGGATTGACACACCATGCCCAATCACCATCAAAATAAGCACTGTTTTCATAAGAAGTAAAAAGTTTCTGTGTCACTGTCGTTTTCCCTACACACGGAGAACCTGCAATAATAATCAATTTTTGCTTGGACATCTATATTCCTCCCATGATTCATCTGAAGCTCTGCAACAATATGTCTGATTATACCACTTTTATTTCCAGTATGCCACAAAAAGATGGGGCATAGTAACCGTCACGCCCCACATTTCTTATCGTTCTAACGACTTCTCAACCGTTCCTCCTCCCCGCAAAGAAAAGATACAGGAAAAAAGGCGCACCAAGCAGCGCCGTGATAGAACCGATTGGGATCTCGTGCGGCGGCGTGAGCGTCCTTGCCGCCAGATCGCACAACACCAGAAAGGCGCCGCCAAGCAGAACACTGGCGGGAAGCACTCTGCGGTGCGAAGCTCCGAAAAGCCTTCTCGCAATATGGGGAATGATCAGATCCACAAAGCCGATGATGCCCACAAAGGCTACCGCCACGCCGACCAGTATTGCCACCGCCGCCATCAGCCGCCCTTTGACACGGCGCAGATCCACACCCATGGCCACCGCCTGCTCCTCCCCGAAGGTCATCACGTCAAGCTCCCTTGCATAACGCAAAAAATAGAGACAACACAATACCGTGACCGGCAAAAGCGCCCACACCGCGCTCCACTCCCGCATGGAGAAACTGCCAAGCTGCCACAGTTGAATGCGCTGTGCATAGGCGGGAGAAGCCGTGGCAAGCAAAGTCATCACGGCGTTGCAAAACAGGGAAACCACCATGCCCACCAGCACGATGGTCACGTTGGACATCCCGCGGTCTAACTTTGCTGAAACAGCCAGCACCAGAAACACCGTGCCAAGCGCAAAGCCCAGACTGACGCCCGGTAACAGAAATGCCCCCAGCCCTGCCGACGCCAGTCCCAGCACGATCACCAGTGCTGCACCAAGCCCAGCGCCCGAAGAAACGCCCAGACCGAAAGGAGATGCCAGCGGATTTTGCAGTACGGACTGCATCACCCCGCCGCCTGCGGCAAGCGCAGCCCCCGTCAAAAAGGCCAGCAGAACACGCGGCAGACGCATATCAAGCACCATAACGCTGTAACTTGCGGGAATGTGCTCCGGCAGGGGCAGCCCGAACAGCCGCCCCGCCAGAATGGCAAGGATATCTGCAGGCGAGACATACACGCTCCCCACGCCCACGCCCAGAAGCAATGCAAGCAAGGCTGCCGCCAGAAGGATTCCCATTTTTGTCCCCGTCCTCTTTGTCTTTCCCTGTTCCGATCTCGTCCTCTGTCGCATGACCGTCTGTTTCCTCATTCTGCCCCGAATCGATCCGGATAAAGCGCCTTAGCCATTTGCTCCACCGCCTTCACGATATTCTGATTCGGCAGGGAAGACGCCATATTATCGATGTAATAAACATTTTTATTCGTTACAGCAGACACACCTGCCCAGCCTTCTCTGCCGAGGATCTCATCCACGGGGGCATCCATATAATTCACATTGGTAAAAATCACGTCGGGGTTAGCCGCCACCACAGTCTCGCCCTCCACGGAAAGCCAGCCGCTCTGATCGGAAAGGACATTCCTTCCCCCTGCCAGCTCGATCATCTCATGCAGATAGGTATCGCTTCCGCAGCTATACAGATAAGGGGCGGGAGAAATCTCAAAATAGACGCTCTTTCTCTCCTCCTGCGGGATATCGGCAACGGCAGCGGAAATCCTCTCCAGTTCCGTATCCATCTCTTTTACCACACGTTCTCCCTCGTCGGGTACGCACAAAGCCGCCGCCAGAAAACGGATATCGCTCCTCACATTCTCAACACTCACACTGGTGGGCACGCAGACCACACACACACCTGCGTCGATGAGCGGCTGGTAAGGTGCCTCCTGATCGTAGAGGGAAAGACTGGAAACCAGCAGCATATCTGGTGCAAGAGCTGTCAACTGCTCCACATCGGGCGCCACCGTATCAAAGGTCGGAACGCCTTCGGGCAGCCCTGCAATGCCCACACTCTGCAGATCATAGCCCACGATTTTTTCTCCCAGACCGAGTGCCACCAGCGTTTCGTTAATGGAAGGCGCAAGCGCCACAATGGTATTCACCTGCTCGGGGATCGTGATGGATGCGCCGCTGGGGTCGGTGGTGGGAAGCCGCGTGTCAGATGCCGTTTCCGCAGACTGTGCAGCAGGCGTTTCCGTTTCTGTTCCCGCAGACTGTGCGGCAGGCGCTTCCGTTTCGGACTCTGTTTCTGCCGACTGTGCGGCAGGCGCTTCGGATTCCGTTTCCGCTGCCTGCATCCCTGATGCTTCTGTATTCTGCGCGGCGGGTGTCTCTGCCTGAGTCTGTCCGCCGCAGGCTGTGAGCATACAAAGCAGCGTACTCAAAAGAAGCGCTGTAATCCTCGCTGTTGTTCTTTTCTGTGTCTTTTGTCCCTTTTTCATGATGTCCTCTCCTTCTAACTCTGTATTTTTGTTTTTGCACCAGCAGACTTGAAATGCTTCGTAAGCCTTCAGGCTCTGCTTTTGCGCACAAAAAAAGTTCCACGCCAAAACGCAGAACGCATAAGACCCTGCCGCAGACGCAGCAAGGCCGAAAGAAATTCGCAATTCCGGTTTCGGCAGAATGCCATCTGACTGCCACGTATCTGACTTATCCTCTCTGAATCCGTTTCTATTCCAAGACCTAAATCAAAGAGGCATCACAGTGACCGACTCGCAGGGCTTTTCACCCTATTCCGTGTGCCGCAGGCGCGGCTGCAGTCGATGTCCTATTCATTTCTGGCGACAGTGTAGCACAGCTTTTCTTTTTTGTCAAACCCATGGCAAAACAGCGCGTTTTCTGCTATAATCAAACCAATAAAAACAGCTTCGGCAGGGAGGGAAGATTGAAAAATCACACTGATGTGCTGATTTTTCAATCGCAAGTTTGTGTCAGAGCCACAAACTCGGAATCGCAGCCAAGAATCTGAAATTCTCAGCGCGTGCCTTCGCAAAACAGCTTCGGCAGGGAGGGAACTATGGAACAGCATTCGCATTTTCAATTCACCAACAAAGAAGACTATCTAAAGGAAATCGATCGGGTGATCGCACAGGGTCCCTTCAAGGACGACTGGGCATCCCTGACGGCCTTTCAGATACCGTCCTGGTTTGCGGGAGCAAAATTCGGCATCTTCATTCATTGGGGACTCTACAGCGTACCCGCTTTTAACAACGAATGGTATTCCCGCAATATGTACATACAGGGTACGCCCGAGTACGAGCATCACATCAAAACTTACGGCCCGCATAAGGACTTTGGCTACAAGGATTTTATCCCCCTCTTTACGGCCGAAAAATTTGACCCTGACCACTGGGCGGAAACTTTTGCCAAGGCGGGCGCAAACTACGTGATCCCCGTAGCGGAGCATCACGACGGCTTCCAGATGTACGAGAGCAGCCTTTCTGACTACAACGCTGTCAAAATGGGACCAAAACGGGACATTCTTGGAGAATTAAAGAAAGCCTGCGAAAAGCAGGGCCTGGTGGTCGGCGCCTCCTCCCATCGCGCAGAACATCACTGGTTTATGGGAAACGGCAAAGATTTCGACAGCGATATCAAAGAACCGCTCTCCTGCGGCGACTTTTACTGGCCTTCGGAGCAGACCCAGCCCGACATGCAGGATCTGTTCGCAAAGCCTTACCCCAGCAGGGAATTTCTGGAAGACTGGCTCTGTCGCACCTGTGAGATTATCGACCGTTACGAGCCGAAGCTCCTCTATTTCGACTGGTGGATCCAGCACGAAGCCTACAAGCCTTATTTGAGAAAGATCACGGCTTACTGCTATAACCGTGCCACTGAAAAAGGCTATCAGACCGCTATCTGCTACAAGCACGATGCTATGGCATTCGGCAGCGGCATTGTCGATGTGGAGCGGGGCAAGTTTGCGGATGCCAAGCCCTATCTCTGGCAGACCGACACCGCCATCGCCAGAAACTCCTGGTGCTACACGGCTTCACTCGACTACAAGAGCAGCAATGAGATCCTCTGCTATCTTCTTGACGTTGTCAGCAAAAACGGCAGTCTCCTGCTCAATGTAGGACCGAAAGCGGACGGCAGCTTTGCCGATGAAGACGCCGCCATCCTGCGGGAGATCGGCGACTGGCTTTCCGTTAACGGGGAGGCCGTCTATGGAACGAAACCCTGGCGTCACGCAGCGGAAGGTCCGACAAAAGAGGCGGAAGGGCAGTTCTCCGACAGCTCCGCCACCAGCTACACAAAAGAGGATTTCCGCTTTACCGCAGGAAACGGCTGTATCTATGCTGCTTGCCTGCGCTGTCCCGAAGATGGCGAGTTTCTGATTCGCTCCCTCGGGCGCTCTGCGGATCCCAACAAACCGAATTTCCACGGCATCATCCGCAATGCGGAGATTCTGGGCTTTTCTGAAAAACCGCAGTTTTCTGTCGATGAAGCGGGACTGCGTGTGACAGCAAAAGATGTAAAGAGCAACTTTCCGATCGTGTGCAAAGTCTACGTAGAATAAGCCGCTCACAGGAATATCAGGAATGATCCGCTCCTTTCTGAAAAGAGATTAATCAAAATTGGGATGGAACGTTATGGAAACACTGTTTATCGCTGACGATGAAAACGCCATCAGAGAAGGCTTAAAGCAGATCATTGACTGGAACGCGCTGGGTTTTACACTCTGCGGAGAGGCATCCAACGGTAACGACGCGCTCGCACAGATCCTGGCGTTAAACCCCGGTCTTGTTTTGCTTGACATCAAAATGCCGGGGCTTCACGGCACGGAAGTGATCCGCCAGGCAAGAGAGGCGGGTTTTACGGGAAAATGTATTATTTTGAGCGGCTACGCGGATTTTCAGTACGCACAAGAAGCCATCAGGAGCGGCGTCCGCTTCTACCTTACCAAACCCATAGACGAAGACGAACTGCTGGAGACTGTCACCCAGATTCGGGAGGAACTTGCACAGGCAAAAAAGGACTTCTCTCATCTGAGCGCTTATAAGGACAAGGCGAAAAACATCGTCCTGCAGGAGCTTTTGGAAAACGCAGTCTACGCGCCGCTTTCGAAGGAGGATCGCCAGTCTTTTGGCATGACTGCCGACCACTATCAGGTCGCTCTCTGTGAAAACCTGGGCGCGCCAGACCTCTCTCCTGCTGATGCCGCCGCCCGCCTTTTACAGGTCAGCAATCGGGAAAACAACCTTTTTGAATCTTTACAGATCGAAAACCGCGATGTCCTGCTTTTAAAAGGAGAACGCGGCTTACAGAAACTGGCTGATCTCGTGGAACGCTTTGAACAGGGCGAAGTTCAGGAAAAGCGGCTACAGACACTCTCTTTCTAACTTACGGAAGACCTGTTTCCTGCCCCGAGGACATCCATCTTTCCTACAAAGATGCCGCCGCGCTTTTGGAACATCGGTTTTTCTGCCCTCCGGAAATGCCTGTCATCGGTTTTGACTCGCTTCCCGTTATGCAAAGCGGCGCAGACGCTGCGGCAGACGAGCCTGCATTTTCGCTTTCCGTCCGTCATCATTTCCTCAGCCTCATTCATGCCGGCTGCTTCCAGCTCTGCAATCATCGCGTCGTAGTTGTTATCAAAGTCGGCCTCTTTGCCTGTCACGCACTTGATCAGCGCAGACCAAGAAACCTCGTCGAGTTTTGTTACGATTTCCGTGAACTCCAGAGGCATCGCGTATGCCCAAAGCGGTGAGTAGTCAGCAGGGTTGCCCAGCGTGATTAGCCAGTGCCAGTCGGAAGATGAAAGGCTGATACCGATTCTGTCAAGCCCGTCTTCCGTAGTCGGATTGGCTGCGATGTAATCCTTGATCATCGCCTCGAGCTCATCCAAATTCTTCGGAATCTGATAATCTTTTGCTTTCAATGCCGCCCATTGCATATTGCCCGCATCTTTAAATCTCGTACCACCTACATTGTAAGCGGACAACTGATAGATGGCCGGGTCGTCTGCGGACTGTTTTAACTTCTCAAACTCCTCGCCGTAGAGCTTTTTAATATTGGGACCATACTGCTCGATCATCTCCGTCATATCCATCATCGCGCCTGCGTCGATCAAATTACCCGCAGAACCCTTTGCAAAAATCATGTCGGGATAGTTTTCCTCTGCGATCATCAACGCAACCGCCTCACTCTGATCATTACCTCCCACGGGACGACTGGTCTTTAACTTAACGCCGGTCGCCTCCGTAAGTTTCTCTGCCACGGGATCTGTCCATGGATCATCCTGGTTTGCATCCGCGTTGAAGAAGGTCAGCTCGATCACTTCTCCGGACGCCGCACTGTCACTGCCCGCATCCGATGTCCCCGCATCGCCGCTGTCTGTTGCCGCAGGCGTGCTGCTTGTACCTGTGCTGCCGCTGTCATCGCCGCCACAGCCTGCCAGCGTGCCGACTACCATCGCTGCCGTCAGCAGCAATGCACAAACTCTTTTACTTTTCATACTTTTTCTCCCTTCTTGTCTGAGGTGTCCCTCATCACACTGTTACTTTATATTTACCGGCTTACGCCGCATAAATATCCGCTTAATCCTTCACTGCACCGACCGTCATACCGCCCACAAAATACTTCTGCAAGAACGGGTAAACGACGAGGATAGGTACCGTTGCCACGATGGTGACCGCCATACGCACGGACAGGGGGGATATTGCATTCTTTAACTGCTCCGCCGCGTGAGGATCGATCTTGACCTGCGCCTTCTCCATGATCTCATAGAGCACATACTGTAAGGTCGGCAGCTCCTTCGCATAAAGGTAGGTATCCATAAAGGAATTCCACTGTCCTACCGCGTAGAACAACGCTACGGTAGCCAGAACCGGTTTACATAACGGTAATACGATCCTGCCCCAGATCACAAAGTCATTGGCGCCGTCCACCCTTGCCGCTTCCTGCAGCGCCAGCGGCAGTCCCTCGATAAAGGAGCGCACCAGAATCATATTGTAGACCCAGATCAACCCTGGGATAATGTAAACAAGAAAGTTATTACCCAGCTTCAAGTTTCTCATCAAAAGCAGATATTCCGGAATCAGACCGCCGCTGACATACATGGTGATCACAAACAGGGTGGTAAACAGCTTGTTAAAATAGAAGTCCTTCCTGCTCAACACATAGGCCAGCATTGCCGTGCAGAACACACCCGCGCCCGCACCGACTACCGTTCTCAGCACGGAAAGCACAAAGGCTTTTAGCAGACTATTCTCCCGAAATACGTAAGCGTAATTGCTCCAGGTGAACTTTCTGGGTATGATGAAGTTGATATTTCTCATCGTGTCGATGGGATCGTTAAAGGAGATCGCCAGCACATTTAAAAACGGATATACGGTAATGATGATCAAGAAGATGAACACTACTACCAAAATATAATCCAGAATATTGTCACGACTTTTGATACGGTTCGCTTTCACTTTCGCCATGGTCATCCCCTCCTTTAAATCAGTCTGCTCTCGCCGAGCCATCCCGCTATCTTATTTGCCAGGAAAAGCAGGAGGATGCCGACTAAGGACTGGAACATACCGATTGCCGTACCCAAACCGTAGTTGCTGTTGCCGATACCTCTTACATAGGAGAACCAGGAAAGCACCATCGCGTGATCCTGTACGATACCGTTGCTAAGGAGCATCTGCCGTTCCATTCCTACATTTAAGGCACCGCCGATGCCCATGATCAACAGCACGACAATCGTCGGTTTGATCCCCGGCAGCGTAATGTGCCAGATTCTCTGGAGACGGTTGGCGCCGTCCACCTTCGCCGCCTCATACAGTCCCTGATCGATACCTGCCATGGCGGAGAGATATACGATAGCATCCCACCCCACCTCTTTCCAGGTATTGACCAATACGACCGTTGCCCAAAACAGCGGCGAATTGGTACTCATCAATCCCAGCTTTGTATGGAATGCGGTGTCAAGCATACCGCCGTCATTTAAGACCATCTTTGCAATACTGGCGATAACCACCCAGGACACGAAGTGCGGCAGATAGGAAATGATCTGCGTAATCTTCTTAAACTTCATAAAGCGGATCTCGTTTAACATCAGTGCAAACAAAATCGCCATAAAGGTTCCCTCCGCGATGCCCAAAATACTGAGTCCGATGGTATTGATCATCGTCTGCTTAAACATGCGATCGCTGAACGCCTTCAGGAAATTATCAATCCCTGCAAAGGGTCTCTCCCAGATATGTTTCGACAGATTCTTAGGTTTTACCTCCTGAAAGGCCATCGTCCACCCCCACAGAGGTATGTACTTAAAAATGATCAGCCATACAACGAAGGGAAGCGACATCATTAACAGATACCGCTGTTTCCACATCAAATGCATGCTGAACTTTGTCTTGACGATCTTCTCTTTTTGCGTTCTTCTCGCACTCATGCCCCGCCATCCTTTCCTCTCATTTTAATCTTTATCGCTCCATAAACGGAAAAGGCACCAGGGAGGCCGCCATATGGCCTTCTTTCCCTGATGCCTTTATTATAAAAAAACACTCTCATAAAAAATACCGAACAGAATGGAGAAAAATTACTGTCATTTTTATAGCTTATCGGTCAAGCCCGCATTTTTTCTGCCGGCAAAACCAGCCTTACCCTGGTCCCTACCCCCGGTTCCGCATACACGTGGACACGGTAACCTTCGCCGTAATGCAGTTTCATGCGCTGGTTGATATTGTATAGACCGATGCTCTTACTGCGGCTCATATCACGAATCTCAATGTCCCGCCTAAGCTTGCTAAGAACCTCCTCCGTCATGCCGCAGCCGTTGTCCTCTACGTCGATGATGAGAAATTCCTCCGTATCCGGCTTTCTGCGGTAAATACTGATCCTGACCTTACCGCCCTCCTCTGTCTCATCCAAACCGTGTATGATGGCATTTTCTACCACAGGTTGTAAAAACAGCGGCAGGATGTGATACTTTTCCGGATCAAGCCCCTCCTCGACCTGCCTCTCATAACCGATCCGTTCCCCGAAACGGAGCTGCTGGATCTCAATGTATTCTTCTACATGATGAAGCTCCTCCGCAAGCGTCGTGAAGGAGGTACCGATATTTTCCAGCACATAGCGCATGGATTTTCCCAGAAGTTTGATGGCATTTGCCACCTCCTTATCTTCCGCCGCAAAAGCCCGCATGCGAATCGTTTCCAGAGTATTGTATAAAAAATGGGGATTGATCTGGCTGGCCAGCATCTTAAACTCCATCTTCTGCTGACTGATCAGAAGCTCCTGCTCCTTGATCTGCGACTCAAATGCCCTTGCTTCCTGCTCTTTGATATTCTCAACCATGACCTGAAGATCCCCAAATGCCTCAGAAATCTCGTCCTGCCCTCTAAGTGCCGGAATCAGCTCGTAATCCTGGTTGCTCACCTTGTGCATTTCCTGTCTAAGCAGTGTGATCCGTCCTGTAAAGTACTTCGTAAAGATATGGATCAGGATACCCGGAATGACCAATGCGGCAAATATGATCAGCGCACAGCTTAACATGATCGCATCAATATTTTTATATGCCTTTTTATCCAGCGAACACAGATAGATGCGGGATCTGGACTGATAGGCGTGCAGAGTGGCGACATCCACAAAGCAGTTCTGGCCGTCCACCTTCTCGATCCCCCTGTAACGAAAATAAGACTCGTCGTAGTTAACCGTGACCGGAAGCGCTACGCCCCGTTTCTTTGAGTCAGTGGCATAAAAAGCCGGCCCTCTGTCCACCGACATCACGCTCTCATACTCGGTGCTGTCCGTCCAAATCTGCAGATAATTGGTATCGATGTGAATGACCAGCACCGCGTGTTAGGGCGTATTGACAAGCGGGATGCCCTTGACCAGACACAGGTCCCACACCGCATCGCGGTAACCATCCTTCCAGGGGATGGCCCGCCAATACACCCCTGTCTTTTCCAGTGCCTGTTTGTACCAGAGCGTCTCCGTGGTCGCTTCATCTACCTGCACAAACTGTTTATAATCAAACAGATAGGGATTATCCGTAAAAATTTCGATTTTGGCAATCTGCGCGTAGGTCTGCGCATAGCTGCTTAAGATCTCGTTATCGTCGACTGCGCTGACGTAATCCTGCCGTCTTTCAAACTCTGTGGACAGGATCCCTCTCACTCCGCCGTCAAAGGAGATATCCTTGGATATCCCGTAAAGTTCTCTCGTCAGGTCAAAGAGAACGTTTCTCACCCGGTAGTTGTCAGAATGCAGAAGGTCCGTGTAATAATTGACCATCAGGTGATGAATGTAGGCAATAAGGAAGGCGCCGATCAAAAGGATCGGCACCACCACAACTGCTGTATAAATTTGATATAACTGTCTCTTGATCTTAAATCTGTTAAAAGACATCCTGACCCTCCGGGGTGTTAGGCATTGACGATCTGACCAAAATCAGGCTTCAAGGATGCGCCGCCGATCAGTCCGCCGTCGATGTCAGGCTTGGACAGAAGCTCCGCCGCATTGCTTGCGTTCATGGAGCCGCCGTACTGGATGCGTACTGCCTCTGCGGTAGCCGCATCGTACATCTCAGCGATGCAGTCGCGGATGCCCTTGCAGACTTCCTGCGCCTGATCGGAAGTAGCGGTCTTTCCGGTTCCGATCGCCCAGATGGGCTCATATGCGATAACCATGCCCTTTACCTGATCAGCGGTAACGCCCGCCAGATCGGACTTGATCTGCAGTCTGATCCAGTCCATGGTCACGTTCATCTCTCTTTGCTCTAAGGACTCGCCGCAGCACAGGATCGGTGTGATGCCTGCCTCCAGCGCTTTTAAGACCTTCTTATTCAGGAAGGCGTCGTCTTCCTTGAAATACTCTCTCCTCTCGGAGTGACCGATGATCACATACTCGACGCCCGCATCCTTTAACATGGGAGCGGAAATCTCACCCGTGTAAGCGCCCTTGTCCTCGATGTAGAAATTCTCTGCGCCCACGTGTACGTTAGTGCCTTTCACAGCCTCAGCCACAGGCACGATATCGATTGCGGGTACGCAGTACACTACGTCCACCGCATCATTCACTACCAGATCCTTTAAGGTTGCGCAAAGCGCAACAGCCTCGCTGGGAGTCATGTTCATCTTCCAGTTGCCGGCGATGATTCTTCTTCTAGCCATTGTATTGTCTCCTTCTTCTTAATCTATTTATTCACTCCGCAGAGACTCAAAATTGCTTCGCAATTTTTCGTGTGCGTTGCACCCTCAAACAATCATATCAGAGAGAGCTTGTGCAAGCACGCTCTCTCAGCTATGATTATTCTCGCTCTGCTCATCGCATCATTTGTCGTCCGCTGCCACTACACCCGGCAATTCCTTACCCTCTAAGAACTCAAGGGAAGCGCCGCCGCCTGTAGAGATGTGGGACATCTTATCTGCGAAACCAAGCTGATTACAAGCCGCTGCGGAATCGCCGCCGCCGATGATGGTGGTCGCATCCGTCTCAGCCAGAGCCTTTGCTACCGCGATGGTGCCCTTTGCCAGAGTGGGGTTCTCAAACACGCCCATAGGACCGTTCCAAACAACAGTCTTTGCTGACTTCACGGCATTTGCGAACAGCTCCTGCGTCTTAGGCCCGATATCCAGACCTTCCTTGTCAGCAGGGATCTTATCAGAGTCCACATATTCTACGTCAACAGGGCCGTCGATGGGGTTCGGGAAGCCTGAAGCCACGCCGGTGTCGATGGGCAGAAGCAGCTGCTTACCCAGCTTCTTTGCCTTCTCCATCATCTCCTTACAGTAGTCGAGCTTCTCCTCGTCTACCAGAGAGTTACCGATCTCATACCCCTGCGCCTTTAAGAAGGTGAACGCCATACCGCCGCCGATGATCAGGGTATCGCACTTCTCAAGCAGGTTGTTGATCACGTTCAGCTTATCCGCCACCTTTGCGCCGCCAAGGATCGCTACGAAAGGTCTTACGGGATTCTCTACCGCGTTGCCAAGGAAGTCGATCTCCTTCTGCATCAGATAACCGACAGCGTTCTCGCCGCCTTTTTCAGAGATATACTTGGTGACAACCGCCACGGAAGCGTGCGCTCTGTGCGCGGAACCGAAAGCGTCGCATACGTAAACGTCAGCCAGATCAGCCAGCTCTTTCGCAAAAGCCTCGCCTGCATCGCCGGGCTTGGTCTCCTCTTTGCCGCGGAAACGGGTATTCTGTAAGAGCACCACATCGCCCTCGTTCATCGCCGCCACAGCAGCCGTAGCCGCCTCGCCGGTCACGTTGTCGTCCTTTACGAAATTCACGGGCTTGCCAAGCTTCTCGGAAAGTCTCTCTGCTACGGGAGCTAAAGACTCACCCTCGTTGGGGCCGTTCTTTACCTTACCCAGATGAGAACAAAGGATTACCTTACCGCCATCAGCCAGGAGCTTGTTGATCGTAGGCAGCGCTGCCACGATACGGGTCTCGTCCGTGATCTTGCCTTCCTTTAAGGGCACGTTGAAGTCGCATCTTACGAGGACGCGCTTGCCCTTCACATTGATATCGTCTACTGATTTCTTGTTCAAAGACATTTGTGTTTCCTCCTTTTATGATTACTAAATTATGATTTCTAAGATTTTTTAAGAAGATACTGAGAAAAAGAGACCCGGCCCAGCGGCCGAGCCTCTATCATTACTTGTTATTCTTATGTCGAGCCTGCGAAGCAGCACTCGGAAGTTAATCCCGTCAGGGATTTACTTCATCGTAGGAATTTTCTTCACCTGAAAGGATTTACTTCAACTCCGAGAAGTACTTGATGGTACGAACCATCTGAGAGGTGTAGCTGTTCTCATTGTCATACCAGGAAACAACCTGAACCAGATTGTCCTCGCCTACCATGGTCTGGGTCGCATCAAAGATGGAACCGTAGGTGCTGCCGATGATATCGGAAGAAACGATCTCGTCCTCGTTGTAACCGAAGGACTCGGTAGCTGCTGCCTTCATCGCTGCGTTGATCTCATCCTTGGTAACGGACTTCTCTACGGTTGCAACCAGGATCGTGGTGGAACCTGTAGGGGTAGGAACACGCTGTGCGGAACCGATCAGCTTGCCGTTCAGCTCAGGGATAACCAGGCCGATAGCCTTAGCTGCGCCTGTGCTGTTAGGAACGATGTTCACTGCGCCTGCGCGGGATCTTCTCAGGTCACCCTTTCTCTGAGGACCGTCAAGGATCATCTGATCGCCTGTGTAAGCATGGATAGTGCTCATGATACCGGACTTGATGGTAGCCAGGTCGTTGAGCGCCTTAGCCATCGGAGCCAGGCAGTTGGTGGTGCAGGAAGCTGCGGAAATGATGGTATCGTCAGCCTTCAGGGTCTCGTGGTTAACATTGTATACGATGGTAGGAAGATCGTTTCCTGCGGGAGCAGAGATAACAACCTTTCTTGCGCCTGCATTGATGTGGGCCTGTGCCTTCTCTTTGCTGGTGTAGAAGCCTGAGCACTCTAAAACAACATCAACCTTGAGCTCACCCCAAGGGCAGTTGTTTGCATCGGGCTCTTTGTAGATCTTTAACGTCTTACCGTCAACCGTGATGGAATCCTCGCCTGCGGATACGGTATCTGCCAGAGCGTACTTACCCTGAGAAGAATCGTACTTTAACAGGTGTGCCAGCATCTTGGGGCTGGTCAGATCGTTGATTGCTACGACCTCATAACCTTCTGCTCCGAACATCTGTCTGAATGCCAGACGGCCGATACGGCCAAAACCATTGATTGCTACTCTTACTGCCATTTTTCGTTCCTCCTAAATATTGATTTTTTATAACGTTTGTTATATCATTTTGCCAATCTGCATGGAAAAGATTGACAAAATTTTGTCAACGACTATATTCTACCCAATTTGTCCCAAAAATTCAAGACGTAAATCGAAAATATTTGGGAAATCATCGCAAAATCTTTCAATAGCGATCCCGCAAATCATCAAATCATCAAACTTCAATAACGGGCTATTGCCGAATCGCGTACTTGTCCCATAAAACTATTTGTAATTCTTTCCCGCATCATCTATACTTGTGGTAGAACAAATGACAGCGTTTTATACTTGCGCGGAAAGGAATCATTCATGTCGATCACAGCAGATTTTCACTTACATACTTCTTTTTCGGGGGATTCCGACGCCCCCATGGAGAAGATGATCTTAAAAGGCATCGAACTGGGACTTACAATGATGTGCTTTACGGAGCACAATGACTTTGACTGGCCGGTGACCGATAACCATCCGGCCGGATTTTGGGAGGTAAATCCCGATGCTTATCTCTACGATTTTCTGAAACTCCGTGAGAAATACGCAGATCAGATTTCTCTGCTTTTCGGTGTGGAACTGGGCTTACAGCCTCATCTTTCCAAGAAGAATGCGGCCTTCGCCAAAGAACATGACTACGATTTCATCATCGGCTCCTCCCACCTTTGCCACGGGAAAGACCCCTATTATCCCGCTTTTTACGAAGGGCGCACACAGGAGGAGGCTTATCTGGAATACTTTGAGTCCATTTTAGAGAATCTGAAGGTTTACAGCAATTTTGACGTCTACGGGCATCTGGACTATGTGGTGCGCTACGGCCCCACAAAGGATCAGGGTTACTCTTACGAACACTATCGGGATATCTTTGACGAGATCCTCAAAAAACTGATCGCTATGGAAAAGGGGATCGAGCTCAACACCGGCTCCCTGACAAAGGGAATGCGGGAACCCAATCCCTGCATTGGCGTTCTGAAACGTTACAGAGAGCTTGGCGGCGAGATCATCACGGTGGGCAGCGACGCTCACGCCCCGGAAGATATCGCCCACGCTTTTGACCGTGCTGCCGTGATTTTGAAGGACTGCGGCTTCCAATACTATGCCACCTTTGAAAAAAGGAGTCCTTCTTTCCACAAACTGTAAGCGACGCCACAGGCGCCAACAGAGGAACCTGCTATGAAGAAATTAAAAAAGCCCACCCGTAAAACTGTTTTGAAAGCGCTTTTTATCATTTATGCACTGTTTAGCGTATTTTTCACCATGCGCTTTATCGACGGCATGTTTTCCAGCGAATATGCCGCCATCTCGCACTATCTCACCCTCAATGATGCCTGGGACGTTACCATCAATAACGATACCAGGCAGAATGTCTCGCTGGATGCGTTTCGCTTCGCTCCGGTAAACAAAGGCGATACCATCATCATGGAGCGAACCTTTCCCGCAGACACGGACTGTACCGGACATGCGCTTGTTTTGCAGATCAAACAGGCTGCCGTTACGGTATTCCTGGACGGAGAACAGCTTTATCAGTACGGCTGGGACAGAATCGAACGAAATAAAACGGTGGGCAGCGGTTATCTGCCTGTCGATCTTCCCGACGACTATGCGTCAAAAACGCTGACACTGCAATTTACCGTGGCGGAGGACCAAGCCTTTTCCCACATTGAACCGATTTGCATCTATGAATGGAAAAACATATACCGTATCATCCTGACCGAAAACAGGATACCGCTGTTTCTCGGCTGCTTTCTGACGATTTTCGGCCTCGTCACCTGCTGTATCACCCTGATTGCCATGCTTTACTCCACAAAATTTACGCGTATTTTATGCGTTTCCCTGTTTTCCATCTGTATCGGCCTGTGGACGCTGTGCTACTACAATGTGTTGCTGGTCTTCTCCATGCCTCTCTATACGATCAGTCTGTTGGAGTATCTGACGCTTTACCTGACACCGATTCCCTTAGTCATCTATATGCGGGAAGATGTGCTTGCCCTGAAACGCCCTTTTATGTACACGATCTACAAGGTGCTCCTCACGGTACAGATTCTTGCCACATCCGTCTTTTTCGGGCTTCACACCGTAGATCTGGTCCACTGTGCGGCCACGTTAAAATATATGCAAATGCTGATCCTGTGCCACCTGATCTATTCCGTGATCGTGGAATCCATGAATCTGCGCATCAGCAAGCAGCCCGGCCACAGACTGTTTTTGATCGGTATGCTGGTGCTTTCGGTCTGTGTCGGTTACGATCTGGTCTTCTATTACTTTAACCGCTATCTGGGCGTCGCCATTTCTTCCACAAAGGGCATCGCCTCCGTGGGACTTGTCATTTTTATCGCCATGCTGTTGATTTCTTTCTATCTTGATTTGACCGAAAAGATGATGCAGGAGACGGAGCGCAATTTCCTGATCAAAAGCGCTTATACGGACGAGCTGACGCAAATCCACAACCGCCGTTACTGCATGGAATACATGACCCGCATCAAGGAGATGGAAGATCCCGACTACACGGTCTTTTGTTTTGACTTAAATAATCTGAAAACCACCAACGACACGCTGGGACACGCCCGGGGTGACGTCCTCATCAAAAGCGCCGCGGAAGTGATTGTCGATGCCTTTGAACCGCACGGCATTGTCGCACGCATGGGCGGTGATGAGTTTATTGCCATCGCGGAAACAAACAATTCCGAAAAAATCTCCACCATGATAGGAGAGTTTCAGAAAAACATTCTGCAAAAGAACGAGGAAATCCCCGATCTGCATCTGTCCATCGCCTTCGGCTATGCCTCCTGCAGCCCGAAGGAATATAATATAGAAAAAATTTATCAGATCGCGGACGACCTGATGTATGAAAATAAACAGCAAATGAAAAAAGCGAACGGCGGCACCCTCAACAGAGGGAAAGCCGCAAATTCTCCCGCTTAGATGTTGTTGGTTTACATAATAGTTCCCCCACCGAGTACATAGTCATTCTCATAAAACACGACAGCCTGTCCCGGCGTGATCGCCCGCACGGGCTGTTTGAAGGTGCATTTTATCTGATCCTCTCCCACCTTCTCGATTACACAGCTTTCACCCGCATGGTTATAGCGTATCTTAGCCATTACTTCCCGAGGTTTTTCAAGCTCCGCCAGCCCCATATAATTGATGCGTCCGCAGAACAGGGTATCTCCGAACACATCCTCCGCTTCGCCGATCACCACTTCGTCCGTTTCGGGTCTGATCTGCGTGACAAACACAGGTCTGCCCATGGCCAGATTTAAGCCTTTACGCTGTCCCACCGTATAGTGGGTGATGCCAAGATGCTGCCCCAGCACCTCTCCATTCTTTGTCACAAAATTTCCCTGCTTCGGTACCCGCTCTCCCGCCTCCCTGTCGATAAAGGCGGCATAGTCATTGTCGGGGATGAAACAGATTTCCTGACTGTCCGGCTTGTTCGCCACGGGAAGTCCCGCCTGCGCCGCCATCTGCCGGATTTCCTCCTTCGTATATTCCCCCACGGGCAGCAGCGTATGGGCAAGCTGCTCCTGCGTCAGATTGTAAAGCGCATAAGTCTGGTCCTTTTTTGCTGTCACCGCATTACGGATGGCATATCTGCCATTTCTAAGCCTGGCAATTTTCGCATAATGCCCCGTAGCAATGTAATCCGCCCCGATTTCCAGACTCCGATGCAGCATAGCTTCCCACTTTACATAGCGGTTACAGGCGATACAGGGGTTGGGCGTCCTGCCCGCCAGATACTCCGCCACGAAATAATCCATAACAGCTTCCCTAAATTCCTGTCTGAAATTCATGACATAATGAGGAATATTCAGGACTTCCGCCACCCGCCTCGCATCCTCCACCGCGCTAAAACCGCAGCATCCGCCCTTCCCCGCCACCGTCTCCGGACTTTCCGTCTGCCAGATCTGCATGGTGACACCCACCACGTCATAGCCCTGCTCTTTTAATAAAAGGGCTGCCACAGAGGAATCCACGCCCCCGGACATACCCACCACCACTTTTTCTGCCATTCTGCTCTGTCTCCTGCCATCCCGGCGCAACATTTTGCCGTCTGATCTACCGCTGCAGTTCCTCCTGCACATTATGAAGCACCCTGCACAGATACCCCTCAAACGCCAGGATCTCCTCCGTGCTGAACTCTTTGAAATACACTTCATGCATTTTTAGGGAAACCTCGTCGTAGCGTTCTTTCAAACTTTCCGCCTTTGCGGTCAAAGCAATCAGATTCTTGCGCCTGTCCTTTGGGTCCGGCAGGCGGCGTAACAGCCCTGCCGCCTCCATCCTGTCAAGCATACTGGTAAGCGTCGTGTTTGCAAGCCCTGTCTGCCTTGACAATTCTATGATGGAGATATGGTCGTGCTGCCAGAGCACATATAGGATCTTGCCCTGTGCGCCGTTAAACTCGCTGATGTTTTCTTTCTGCAGGATCTTGTCAAATACCCTGCCTCCGATCTGTTTGATTTGCGTGATCAGAAAGCCCGCCTGTGTTTCCATGGTTATCCCTCCCGTATAAAAAAATACTATATAGTATCATGTACCGTCAAGTGTTGAATCCGTTTGACAGACAATTTGTCGGAAAATTCTATTATTCCTCTATTCAGCATAAACATAGACCATATCCCCTACAAAGATGGTGCTCTATGACGTTGAAAAAATGGTCTCACCCCTTGGTGACCGGAACTGTGATCCTTACTTTGACCGGATTAGTCAGCCGCTTTATCGGCTTTTTCTACCGCATTTTTCTCTCCAATGTATTCGGCGCCGAAGGCATGGGTATCTATCAGCTCATTTCACCTGTACTGGCCCTCTCCTTCTCCCTCACGGTCTCCGGCATCCAGACCGCCATCTCCAAATTTGTGGCCGGTGAAACGAGCACCCGTGATTATAAAAGTTCCTTTCGCACGCTCTGGGCGGGGTTTCTCTTGGCAATGGCGCTCTCTATCGCCTGCACCCTCTATATCTACCTGGGTGCGGATCACATCGCCTGCGTCTTCCTGATGGAGGAGCGGACGGCCCCCCTGCTTCGTATCATTGCCCTCTCCATTCCCATGGCTACCGTTCATTCCTGTATCAACGGCTACTTCTACGGCATCCGCAAAACCGGCATTCCTGCCTTTTCCCAGCTTGCGGAACAGGTCTGTCGGGTGGGCAGCGTCTACCTGATCTATGATATCTGCCAAAAGTACGGGCTTACGCCCACGATCAGCTTCGCCGTGGTGGGCCTTGTGATCGGGGAAAGCGCCTCCATGATCGTATCGGTAGTGGCAATTTTGGCCCGCGCACACCGGGTATTTCCCGCCGGCACACACAGCATGATACAGGAACTGTCTGTCTTTCACAGTCGTTCCGCCACGAAGCTGCTCGGCATCTACCGCCGCATCTGCGGACAGCTTTTGCGGCTTGCCGTGCCCCTGTCCGCCAACCGCCTGGTCCTGAATCTGTTGCAGAGCGTGGAGGCGATCTACATACCGAACCGCCTGATGGCTTACGGCTTAAGCAACGCCGACGCCTTGAGCGTCTACGGCGTGCTCACCGGCATGAGTCTGCCCCTGATCCTCTTTCCCTCCGCCATCACAAACTCCATCTCCGTATTGCTCTTACCCATCGTATCTGAAGCGGACGCCTCAGGCGATCAGAGGGCAGTCCGACGTGCCATCATAACCTCCATTCGTCTCTGTCTCCTGCTGGGCTTTTTCTTCACCAGTCTGTTTCTGATATTCGGGAAACCGGCCGGGCGGCTGCTTTTTCACTCGGAACTGGCGGGCAGCTTTATCCTGACCCTCAGCTTTTTATGCCCTTTTATGTACATCGCCAGTATGCTCAACAGTATCCTCAATGGACTCGGCAAGACCATCCGCACCTTCCTGTTCAGCGTGGCGAGCCTGCTGCTGCGTCTGTTGTTCGTATTTTTTGCCATTCCGCGTTACGGCATACAGGGATATCTCTGGGGTATGCTCGCCAGCCAGATGCTGCAGACACTGCTGTGCACAGTATCCGCACTGTTCATTTCGCACAAGGCTCACAGTCAGTAAACATACCTCACGCGGCACTGGTACGCAAAGCATTCTCTGCCGTAACGCCGACTGTGCTTCCCGCACTTTTACTTGCGATTCTTTCCACAATATACTATAATGATTTGGGTATCAAAATGGATCTGCCCTTCGTGAGGACAGACAAGAATACAAAGGAGTTTCGCGGCATCACCTCGCCGCCCGAATGCTCTGGAACGGAGTTTACCATGTCATTTCAATATGTAGCCAAATTACCTACCCCTGACGAGATCCGCGAGCGTTTTCCCATGCCCGCCCATCTGGTGGAAGTGAAACGAGAAAGAGATATCGAAATCCGGGACGTGATCACCGGCAAAAGCAAGAAATTCATCGTCATTATCGGCCCCTGCTCTGCGGACAACGAGGAAGCGGTCTGTGATTATGTAAACCGATTGGCAAAGGTCAATGAGAAGGTGAAGGACAAGCTGATCCTGATTCCCAGGATCTATACCAATAAGCCCCGCACCACAGGCGAGGGCTATAAGGGTATCGTCAGCCAACCCGATCCCGCAAAGAAACCTGACTTTACGAGCGGCCTGATCGCCATGCGCAAAATGCACATCCGCGCCATTGAGGAAACGGGTCTGACCGCCGCCGACGAAATGCTCTACCCCGACAACTGGGGCTATGTGGAGGACATCCTTTCCTATGTGGCCATCGGCGCGCGCTCCGTGGAGGACCAGCAGCACCGCATGACCGTCAGCGGTTTTGACGTGCCCGCCGGCATGAAGAATCCCACCAGCGGTACCCTTTCCGTGATGTTAAACTCCATCTACGCGGCGCAGCATCCCCACGACTTCACCTACAGGGGCTATGAGGTCAGCACGGGCGGCAATCCTCTGGCCCACGCAGTTCTTCGGGGTTCTACCAACAAACACGGCAGGAGCCTGCCGAATTACCATTACGAGGACCTAAACACCCTGTATACGCTGTATCAGGATTACGATCTCGTTAATCCCACCTGTATCATTGACGCCAACCACAATAATTCCGACAAAAAGTTCGAGCAGCAGATCCGTATCGTAAAGGAAGTCATGCACAGTCGTCGGCTGAACAAAGACATTCACAGCATGGTCAAAGGCGTGATGATCGAGAGCTATATCGAGGAGGGCTTTCAAAAGATCGGCGAAGGCATCTACGGCAAGTCCATCACCGACCCCTGCCTGGGTTGGGAAGATTCGGAGCGGCTGATTTACGATATTGCAGAATATGAATAAATACAAATGAAACAGAGCAGACGGCGGTGACAAACTGCCGTCCTTTTTTGTCGCTTGATAGAAAATTGCCGTGACCGGGCAACGGTTTTTATTCCCGATCATTATCTCTCACAAACGGCTCCCGAATCGCCGTCTCCGTCAACAGCCCGTACTTTTTCGGATGCTGAAACGCGTTTCCGTGCACTTCCCTTCGACGGTAATCGCACAGCTGCTCTTAATCCAGTTCCGCCATAAAAATACCTTCCTCTCCGTCCGCTTCCGCCTTCCATTCTTCGACAGATCTTTCATAAATGCGGTATCCGTTGCTCCACATTTCCGGGAACAGGGCGATGTCAGCGCCGCCTTCTTTGGCTTTCCTGCAAGAGCGGATCCCCTTATCCAGATTTTCCGAAAGCGTCTTAGCTGGTGCGATCTGCAGCAAAGCTATTTTAAGTTTACCTTGTTTGTTTTGGCTCATAACGGTTTTCTCCAATCTTCCTAATAATTTTATTTTTACTTTCTTGACTTTTGTACGAAATCGTACTATGCTTACTTTTAGTACGATTTCGTACTATCAACCGAGATCTGTCCCTGTCAAGTGGCAGAAACGCGCAGGCACAAACTCGCTCTATGCGAATCTCAGCTTAGCTGGGATCAAAGCTGCGCAGAAATGGAGTTAAAAATGACCTCAGACGTTTCACAAGTACTCAAACGATATAATTATCTGCTCAGCGAAACAAACGCTGCCTATCATGACGCTGCGTGCAAATTGGGGCTTTCCGACAGCTCCATGATCGTTCTCTACACCATCTGCGACATGGGAGATCCCTGTCCGCTTCGCTTGATCTGCCGCAGTGCAGGCATCAGCAAACAGACCGTCAACTCCGCCCTGCGCAGACTGGAAGCGGATGGCATGATCTATCTGGAAAACACAGACGGCAAAAACAAGAACGTTTGTCTCACCGAAGAAGGACAAAAGTTTTCCGAACAGACCGTCAGAAAAATCATCAAAATGGAAAATGATATTTTTGCCTCCTGGGCCAAAGAAGACGTGGAACAATATCTGGCACTGACCGAACGCTATTTACAGGATTTCAAAGAACGCCTGCAATGCCTGACGTAAACAAATTTACATCACTAAAAACGCAAGAAGGAGATTCCGGATATGAAAACAGCCATTCAACTTTCTGACCATTTTACCTACCATAAACTGCTGCACTTTACCTTTCCCACCATCGTTATGATGGTATTTACCTCCATCTACACCGTGGTAGACGGATACTTTGTCTCCAATTTCGCGGGAAAGACTGCCTTTGCGTCAGTCAATCTTATCTTTCCCTTCGTGATGGTACTGGGCGGCATGGGCTTTATGATCGGCACGGGCGGCACTGCTTTGGTCTCCCTGGTCCTCGGCACCGGTGATCGGGAAAAAGCAAACCGCTACTTTTCAATGATGGTATGGCTGACACTGCTGCTCGGCATCCTCCTGACTGTGCTGGGTGTTGTTTTCACCCGCCCCGTGGCCGGGCTTCTCGGCGCGACGCCGGAAATGATGGAAGACTGTGTGCTCTACGGTCAGATCGTGTTGCTCTTTACCACTGCTTTTATGTTACAGAATGTCTTTCAGAGCTTTCTGATTGCGGCGGAACGGCCAAAACTGGGACTGGCGGCAATCGTGGGCGCGGGCGTGACCAATATGATACTGGATGCTCTTTTTGTCGGTGTGCTGCGCTGGGGCGTGGCCGGAGCAGCCCTTGCCACAGGCCTCAGCCAGTGTGTGGGCGGTCTGCTTCCCCTGTTCTATTTTATCCGTCCCAACACAAGCCTTCTGAAACTCACGCGGACAAAGTTGGAACGAAAGCCGATCCTGCAGGCCTGCGCCAACGGCTCCTCGGAGCTGATGAGCAACATCTCCTCCTCCATCGTTGGCATGATCTATAACTTCCAGCTGTTGAAATACGTGGGCGAGAACGGCGTATCGGCGTACGGCGTGCTGATGTACGTGCAGTTCATCTTTATCGCCATCTACATCGGCTATTCCATCGGTGTCTCCCCCATCATCAGTTATCACTATGGTGCGGGAAATGTTGCGGAGCTGAAAAACATGTTGAAAAAGAGTATGCTGCTGATGGCCGGCACCAGCCTTGTTTTGACTGCTGCCGCCTTCCTGCTCGCTGCCCCGCTTTCCAAACTATTTGTGGGTTATGACGCCGAATTGTTAGCGCTGACCTGCCATGCGTTCCGCCTGTTTTCCTTTGCCTTCCTGTTATCCGGCTTCAATATTTTTGCCTCCTCCTTTTTTACCGCCCTCAACAACGGGGCGGTCTCAGCGGCGATTTCCTTTTTGCGCACGCTGCTCTTTCAAACTGCGGCTGTATTGATTTTGCCGCTCATCTTCGACGTGGACGGCATCTGGCTGGCCGTCACGGTAGCGGAGGTGTTCGCCATCGTGCTCTCCGCAGGTTTCCTGGTGGCAAAGCGTAAGAAGTACCATTATCTGTAAAGTCGGGATTTCACGGTGTCCGGTCCTTGCCTGCCTAAACCTTCCCCGCTTCGTCTGTCTGCGGCAAGACCACATACACATTTTTATAGCCGGCCTTCGTAAGCAGATCTGCTGCGATCCGGCTTTGATACCCTCTCTCGCAGTACAAAAAAAGCACTGCCTTCCTGTCGGCACAGACACAGCAGGGATTTTTGAACAATGCCTGCAGGGGGACATTCACGCTCCCTTTCCGATGCGCCTGACAGTATGCTTCCTCACTGCGCACATCCACCGGCAGGATGCGCCTGTCCGCTTGTAGCATCCGCTGTGCTTCCTGCCACGGGATCGTCTTCCATATGGCAGGCACAGGCGGCTTTGGACTGTTCCGCAGCCTCTTGTCTATTCCTCTTTGAATGATTTCTTCTGCTTCCTCGCGGTTTATTTTCTCATCGACGCCAAAAAGACCAGTCTCCTGCGCCGTCATGATCCCCTTACTGTAAACCTGCGCAATATGATTGACACAGGCCTTACAGGTGTATAAATCCTGTAACTGCCATGCCGCGTCTATGCCTTCCTCATCCGCTTCCCCGGTAAGGAGCAGCGCACGGTGAATGATTCCAGCCACAGTCTTTCGCATAATCAGCTCCTGCGGCTTTTGTGAAACTTCACTGTCTGCTCTGCCCATCCTGTCCTCGGCTGCATACATGGAATGCCCCAACAAAGCAACAAACTGTTCCACGGTAAGATATTCGTTCATAGCATTCCGTCCTTAAACCGGCATGATCCGCCAGGTTACACTGTCGCAGGCTTCCAGCCTGTTAACGGAAAAGCATCCCGTGACATTTTCCTCCTGCCTGCCCGTCCACAAATCGGTTATCTGATACACGGATGCCCGTAAAAAGCGCTCCCTGTCCGCCATTTTCGGGCCGATATAGCGGTCGATCTCCTCCACACGGATCGAAACTTCCTCCTCATAACACTTGGTACTTAAATTGATAAAACAGATTGCGACCGCTCCGTCCGCCAGCGGTTTTGTCAGGATATCCACCCTGTTGTTATCCGTAATATAAGTTGTGTCAGGCTGCTCCCGTTCCATGGAACACCAGATCCTTTTGGCCTGTACACCCAAAGGATCCTGATTAAGGGCAATGACAGCTCTGTTGGCTATGATCTGCCAGATCTCATCTCCTTTTTGAAGCCTCCGTAAGTCCAATCCCAGCATAAGGGGCGCGTTCATCATGCACCACATCGTCATATGCGTCCTGCACATCACGGGTGTGATGCCATCCATGCCGATCACCAGCATATCGGGATCATTCCACCCTCTGCCAAGTCCTGCAAATTCATCCATCACCACTGCCTTGTTATACTGCGAAGTAATGCTCGCCGTCCCCGGAGACTCCCATTCCGCCCTGCCCGGATTGCCGTCCGAACCCACCTGGAACGTAATGTCATTTAATATGCGCCACGAGTCGCCGACCTTATAGCCCCAGTTCTGCGGCTGTGTCTTCCCCCATTCGCAGATAGAGAAACAAATAGTATGCCCGGGCTTTGCCCGGTTTAAGCCTTCAAATAATGCGGCGTATGAATTGAGCACATTTTCCTGTCTTCTGTGGTTCATCAGGCGCACCGTATTTTCCCCTTTTTTCAGCAGGACAGTGATTGGCTGTGACCAGATAAAGCTCTCCGGATCTGCCGTCTGCGGAAGAAGGCTGTCGCAGTACCTGACCTCACAGGCAGGCTCTCCCACGGCAAGCTGAAGCCATTCGCCCACACCGGCCTCCCTTCCTGTGGCGTACTCCACCAAAATCTCATAACTACCCTCCTGCAGCACATTGATTGCAAATGCCAATTCACCGCTGCGCTCTCCCACGGGCGTGACACCGGTATTGGTCCCGTCAAAGGTTCCTATGTTTGTCGCATAGCCATTTCTGTGTAAATAGGCGCCCTCTCCTCTAAAAATACCATCGCCGTCCGCCTGATAGCTTAGCTCTGTGCCGTTGCCGTTTACCCGAATCCCCCTGATATTGGGCGCATAGACATACCGCGCGTTGGCGGCATCGGAAAAGGTGGCATTGTCCCATAAATAATAGCAGTTGTCCACCTTGATAAAATCAATGTCCCAGTCCGCATAGCTTTTGGCATCCAAATCTTCATAACCGCAGGTGCCGACCGCCGCGCCCGCACAAAGATTCGTACCGATGTCATTGTACATGCCAAACTTTAAGCCTTTTTCATGGATATAGTCAGCCAGCGCCCGAAATCCGTCGGGAAATTTCTGCACCTCGTTGGAAAGCTGCTCCTCCACCCGCTCCGTTCTGTAACAGCCGTCGTCCAGCACAAGGTATTGGTAACCTGCCTGATCAAGCTCAAGCTCCACCATCGCGTCCGCCATACTCTTTGTCAGTTCCTGTGTGTTTCCGCTGCCAAAGGCATTCCAACTGTTCCAGCCCATGGCCGGCAGGCGCCCGCACTTTTTCCCCGGCAAAACATTCCCGTCCGCAAAGGCCGGAAACTGATACGCCTTGTCCGTGATCTGATCCGGTTCTTGTCTTGATGTTCTTTTTCCTCTTGCTTCTTTCATTTTCTTTCCCTCTCTAAATTTTCCTGAAAATGTTCCTGTGTCCCTAACCGCCGACCTGCCTTTTTCCCTTCCATAGCAGGTATATGACTGAAAAAGCACGGGGTGTCGATAACCGACAGTCCCATGCCTTATGGCATATCTATAAAATCTAAATCTCCTGCTAATTTCGGGGATGCGCCTTCGCGTACACTTCCCTGATATGATTGTGGTTCAAATTCGCGTAGATCTGCGTGGTAGAAATATCGGAGTGTCCCAGCATCTCCTGCACACTCCGAAGGTCCGCACCATTCTCCACCAGATGCGCCGCAAAGGAATGTCTGAGCGTGTGCGGCGTAATATCCGCTTGAATATCCGCCTTCTTCGCATAGTGCTTGATCAGCTTCCAAAAGCCCTGCCTGCTCATCGGCTGGCCGGAACAGTTGGCAAAAAGTACTTCCGAAGACTTATTCTCCAGCATCTCCTCTCTGGTACCGTTTAAGTATCTGGCCATCGCGTTCTTGGCCGCCGCACCGAAGGGAATGATCCGCTCCTTGTTGCGGTCACGGCAGAGAATGAAATTCATCTGCATATTTACGTCAGACAAATTCAATGTAATCAACTCCGTCACGCGAATTCCCGTCGCATAGAGCAGTTCCAGCATCGCTTTGTCACGAATTTCCTTAGGACTGTCGCCCGAGGGCTGCTCCAACAGCCGCACCACCTCGTCGGGGGACATGATCTCCGGTGCCTTCTTCTCGATTTTGGGCGCCTTGAGTTTATCGGTGATATCCTCCTGCAAGATCCCCTCCTGCAGCAGATAGTGATAAAAGGCTTTCAGGGATGCAATGTTGCGGGACACCGTAGCCGCCGCAAACTTATTCTCTTCCAGATATTTTACATAATCGGCAAGATCCTGCGCTGTAACAGCCTTGGTTTCTTTAATGCCTCGGCCTTCCATAAAATGCTGTACCTTCTCCAGATCTCTTTTGTATGACATTTCCGTATTACCGGAGGTATTCTTCACATTATGTAAATATGTGATAAATGCGCTGATCTCTTTTTCCATTCTGCCCGGAAATCCTTCCTGTGCGTTCTCTTTATGTAAATCAAAACACTGTCTGAGTATCATTATAATCAGATTTTTTTAGAAAAGCAAATGGATTTTTCCCTGATTTTATGGGCATTTGCGCCATTTTTCAAACAAGGCACAACATATCGTTTACGAATAATTTTATGTCTACTATATGTTGAAAAAAAGAGTACAAAAAATTTTTTTCAAAAAATTTTAAGTACAAAATGCAGAATATTAGGATTGACATAACTTTCAAGCAGGCATCCCATTATGACAACTGTCATGATACCAAGCATCTGCGCACACTTTACCATATAAAAGCGACTGCTAAAACGCTCATATCCGGATAAATTCGTCCGTGACACATAAAGTGTGCGGTTTAGACCAAGCGCCCACAGAAACAATCCCGCATAAGCAGGAATCAGAAGAAGCGCCTGCGGAAAGAGCGCCGCTGCCATAAAAAGAAGGCCCCTGATCCCGTAACGGGTCACTGCCACCGACAAAAGACAGCCCGCCGCCAGTCCCATATAGCAAATATAGGCACAAAGAATCGGCACCCCGATCATGGTCGTGGAAATCAGCCCCAGCATACAGACAACAGAAAGCCGTTGCCGCAAAATGTAACCTACCATCCCTGCTCCCTGCGGTCTGCTATTCTTTAAGCGGTTCATCATATCTGTCCCCAGAAGGTTCCCGTTCTGGATCCAGGCTTCATGCCCCAGATGCACGATCAGAATGCCAATAAAAAGACCGATCAGAAACAGATAAGCCATATGATAACCATTCCTCATAAACGACTGCCTGCGCAACATGGTACCGCCTTTACCACTCTCTTATGGCATGTATATGTCGCGCATGGACGAGGCATGACAGGATTCATTCGATAACAGTCGTTATTCGGCTGCCATTATGGTTTACATAATATATTTTATATCATTTGCAGAATTTATTCTTGTAGGCAAGCAAAGAAGCTACTGTCTTGCCATCCTGAATCTTGCAATCATAGATCTTTTGAATCAACTCGTCAAGGTCATGGCTCTCGGCATTCAAAAACTCATCCTCGTCAAGATGCTGCTTGCCCTTCTTTAAGTCAGTCGCCAAATAAACGTCGATCTTTTCGTTACAGAAGGCAACGGTCGTGCGCAGACTCAATAGCAGTTCCAGTTTTCCCGCTACATAGCCCGTCTCCTCCTCCAGCTCTCTTGCCGCCGCGATCTCAGTCGGCTCATCTACGCTATTAAGACCGCCAGCCGGAATTTCCAGCGTTTCCCGATCCAGCGCGTTACGGTACTGCCTGACCATCAAAAGCTTCCCGTCATCCTTCACAGCCACCACCGCCGCTGCACCCTTGTGATCGATCAGATCCCACTTGACTACATTGCCGTTTGCCACACGGATCGTGTCCTGATAATAGTCGATGATCGCGCCTTTATGCACCAGTTCTCTGCCCAGTCTCTCGTAGTTTTCCATGATTTCCTCCATGCCGGAGCATTTTTGTGCGACGGCACGCAAGCAAAATCTCAAATTTTGCTTTGCGATTCCGAGTTTGTGGCTCCGACACAAACTCGCGATTGAAAAATAAGGTCATCAGACTTATTTTTCAATCTTCCTCCTCGCAAATTAAAAGTATGGTTCCCGTATTTATTCTACACGGAAACCATATCTGTCACAACCTGTTTTTGGTTTTATCTTGCCAAAATCATGATGCTACCTGCAGCAGCTTCTCCACACTGACTAACTTCACGCACAGCACGAACAGATCCGTGGCCGCCGCCATCTCCTCTGCCGTCGGGAAGGTAGGCGCAATTCGGATATTGCTGTCCTTCGGGTCCTTTCCGTAAGGGTACGTCGCCCCCGCGCCGGTCAATACGACACCCGCCTCCTTACATTTGGCAACAATTGCCTTCGCGCAGCCCTCCAGCGCATTAAAGGAGATAAAGTAACCGCCAAGGGGTTTCGTCCACTCGCCGATCCCAAGACCACCAAGCTCTTTCTCCAGCACGGAAAGCACTGCTTCAAATTTAGGGCGGATGATGGCCGCATGTTTTTTCATATGGGCAAGCATCCCCTCCAGATTCTTAAAATATCTGGCATGGCGCAGCTGATTTACCTTGTCGTAGCCGATGGTCTGCAGGGTAAGCGTCTTTTTCGCATCCGCCAAATTCGCCAGAGAAGACGCCATCGCCGCCATACCTGCTCCCGAAAAAGTGATCTTCGAGGTAGAACAAAATTCAAACACCATATCAGGATTGCCAGCCTTCTCACACTCACTAAGGATCTCTAAGATCTCATCCCGCTTATCTTCATAAAGATGGTGTACTGCATAGGCGTTATCCCAGTAAATACGGAAATCCTTTGCCGCAGGCTTTAAGGCTGCAAACCGCCGCACCGTCTCGTCGGAATAAGAGACGCCGGAAGGATTGGAATACTTGGGCACACACCAGATGCCCTTCACCGCCTCATCCTCAGACACATACTTCTCTACCAGATCCATATCCGGACCGTCCGCCGTCATCGGTATCGGTATCATCTCGATCCCGAAATGCTGCGTGATTGCAAAATGTCTGTCATATCCGGGCACAGGGCATAAAAATTTCACCTGATCCAGCTTGCACCAGGGCGTAGCACCCATAACGCCATGCGTTACGGAACGGGAGATCGTGTCATACATAATGGAAAGACTTGAGTTCCCGTAAACGATCACATTCTCCGCAGGTACGCTCATTACATCCGCCATGAGATGTTTTGCCTCCGTAATGCCGTCCATCAGGCCATAATTCCTGGTATCGATCCCCTCCATACACTTCATGTCAGACGAAGAAGTCAGCACATCCAAAAGACCCATCCCCATATCAAGCTGCGCAGGTTCCGGCTTTCCCCTGGACATATCCAGCTTTAAGCCCTTTTCCTTCGCCTGCTCAAACTGCTTTATCAGTTCGGCTTTCTGCGCTTCCAGTTCTTCTCTGCTCATCTCATTGTACGGTTTCATAATGGTAAGCTCTCCTTCTATTGTGTGTAATGTTATAACGGGATAATTGTATACAATCATACACCGCTAATTATTCTACTATACTTATCATTTTTTCTCAAGTATGCAGAAGGGACAATTTTCTGGCGAAGAATTTGGATTTTCTGGTGAAATTGCCGACGCTAAGCTATAGCATACCGCCTCCTGACTCTGCTTATGCGCGCAAAAAGACCCCGCAGATTCTCTGCGGGGTCCTTCTTACTATTTTGCATAGTCTATGACACGGCTCTCACGGATCACATTTACTTTGATCTGTCCGGGATATTCCAACTCAGCTTCAATCTGCTTGGAAATATCTCTGGCAAGGAGCACCATATCAGAATCGTTGATCTGTTCCGGAACTACCATTACACGAATCTCTCTACCTGCTTGAATAGCAAAAGATTTATCCACACCTTTGAAATTGTTTGTGATGTCTTCTAATTGTTTCAGTCTTGTTGTATATGTCTCTAACGTTTCACGTCTTGCGCCCGGTCTTGCAGCAGATATCGTATCAGCCGCCTGTACCAGACAAGCGATCAGAGACTGTGCCTCCACATCTCCGTGATGGGATTCCACCGCATTGATGACGATCGGGCCTTCCTTATACTTTCTACACAGCTCCACGCCGAGCTGGATATGAGAACCTTCCATCTCATGATCCACCGCCTTGCCGATATCGTGCAGCAAGCCGGCACGCTTCGCCATCCTAACGTCCAAGCCCATCTCCGCCGCCAAGAGGCCGGATAACTGCGCCACCTCGATGGAATGCTTCAAAGCATTCTGTCCGTAGCTCGTCCTAAAGCGCATCTTACCGAGCAGTCTTACGAGCTCAGGATGGATACCATGTACGCCGACCTCAAGGGTAGCCGCTTCACCTTCTTCCTTGATCATGACCTCAACTTCTCTCTGCGCCTTCTCGACCATTTCTTCAATTCTGGCCGGATGAATGCGCCCGTCTACGATCAGTTTTTCAAGTGCAATTCTCGCTACTTCTCTGCGGATCGGGTCAAAACCGGAGAGGATGACAGCTTCGGGCGTATCATCAATGATCAAATCTACGCCAGTCATCGTCTCAAGCGTTCTGATATTACGTCCTTCTCTACCGATGATCCTGCCCTTCATCTCATCATTGGGAAGCTGCACCACGGATATCGTGGTCTCGGATACATGATCGGCTGCACATTTCTGAATCGCCGTTACCACGTACTCCTTTGCCTTCTTGTCCGCTTCCTCCTTCGCCCTGCTCTCCATCTCCTTGATCAAGACAGCAGTTTCATGTTTCACTTCATCTTCAACAATTTTCAGCAGATAATCTTTTGCCTGTTCGGAGGTTAATCCAGAGATTCGTTCCAGTTCCTGTAATCTTTGCTCGCTCAGTTTGGAAATTTCTTCGCGCTGCTTGGCGAGAGATTCTTCCTTTGCCGCCAGGCTCGCTTCCTTTTTCTCAATAGCGTCAGCCTTCTTGTCGATGTTCTCTTCCTTCTGCTGCACACGACGCTCATAACGCTGTGCCTCGGCACGCCGTTCTTTGATCTCCTTGTCCAATTCATTCTTCGTGCGAATGGACTCCTCTTTGACCTCAAGCAACGACTCGCGTTTCTTCGTCTCAGCAGTTTTGAGAGCTTCGTCAATGATTTCTCTGGCCTTTTCTTCCGCATTGCCGATTTTCGCTTCCGTCATCTTTTTCTGATAATTGGTCGCGATGATCGCGGTTGCCGGAATAGAAATCACCAGCGTGACGACTATTGCTAACAAAACTTGCCACCACATTACAGGAGCACCTCCTTATTTAGTTTTCATTGTACGATTACCAAATCTATTGTCGGCTGTCGGCCGTTGCCAGAAATGACAGCCTGATAGTCAGCAAAACTACAACATATTAATTCTATACTGAATTTTATGTTATGTCAAGCAAAAGAGCTCTGCCTATCGCCTCTGTGTGAAACCCCCGCCTGTAAAGAAATGCGTACATCCTCCGTTTTTCCTTCTCCGTAGCCGTCCTGTGATCAAAATTTTTCTTTTTCAGCAGGGCACAAATCATGCACTCCTCGTTCTGCACCGTTCCTATTGCAGCAAGCTTTTCAAACGCCTCTCCAATCAGCGCTTTGGAAATTCCCTTTCTCATCAGATCCTGTTCAATCCGTGTTCTGCTCTTTTTCTCAAGCCGGCAGCGAATGAAGTCCTCCGCGTAACGGGCATCATTCACATATCCGTAGGAAGCCGCATAGGCGATCGCCTCGTCGATACACGCCTCCGGATAGGCGCCCTCTCTCAGTTTATCCCGCAGCCCCGCCGTCGTATAATCTCTTCTCTGCAAGAGATTCATGACCCGCTTCTTTGCGCGCAGAGGAAGAATCTCCTCTCTGATCTTACGCAATATCTCCTCCGGAACATCTGCGCCTTCCCTGATATCCAGTTTTGTGAGCTCGCTCCGGTACAGCACAAAGGCTGTGCCATCCTCCATAACGATCCGGTATCTTCCCCGGGACAGAGCGCTCGTCTGCGTCACAATCATTTCTCATTCCTCCAAGCCGGAGCGATATCAGCCTTCCTCTCACTCACGCCTTCTCGGCCTTCTCTTTCTCGGAAGATTTCGCGGTTTTCTCTGTTGCCGTCTCTTTCGCAGATGTCTCCGGTGTCGGATCCGTCTCCATATTGAAGAGCTCTCTGACTTTCCGCTCGATCTCCACACAAACCTGAGGATTGTCCTTCAAATACTGTTTTGCGTTTTCTCTGCCCTGACCAATTTTATTACCTTCGTAGGCGTACCATGCCCCGCTCTTATTAACGATGCTGTTCTCCGCCGCCAGATCTAAGATATCGCCCTCTGTGGAGATCCCCTCGCCAAACATAATGTCGAACTCCGCCTCCTTGAAGGGAGGCGCCACCTTATTCTTCACGATCTTGACCCTGGTCCTGTTGCCAATCACCTCACCGCCCTGTTTCAGGGATTCGATGCGTCTGACATCCAAGCGCACGGATGAGTAGAATTTCAGGGCACGGCCTCCCGTAGTGGTCTCCGGATTTCCGAACATCACGCCCACCTTCTCTCTGAGCTGGTTGATAAAAATAACAGTACAGTTGGACTTGCTGATGACTGCTGTCAGCTTTCTGAGCGCCTGTGACATCAGCCTCGCCTGCAGACCGACATGACTGTCTCCCATATCACCGTCGATTTCCGCCTTCGGCACCAGCGCCGCCACAGAGTCCACTACAATAATATCCACCGCGCCCGAGCGCACCATGGTCTCCGTGATCTCCAGTGCCTGCTCTCCACAGTCAGGCTGAGAAATGTAAAGATTATCAATGTCTACGCCAATGTTTTTCGCATAAACAGGATCCAGCGCGTGCTCCGCATCAATAAAGCCGGCGATACCGCCGCGCTTTTGCACTTCCGCGATCATATGTAAGGTAACGGTGGTCTTACCGCTGGACTCAGGCCCGTAGATCTCGATCACTCTGCCCTTAGGAATGCCGCCCAGCCCCAGCGCGATATCCAAACTTAAGGAGCCCGTAGGAATGGTCTCCACATTCATCTGTACGGAAGGATCGCCCAGTTTCATAACGGCGCCCTTGCCAAACTGTCTCTCTATCTGCCCTAAGGCAGCATCCAATGCTTTTAATTTTTCATCTCTTTCCATGTTCTGTTCTCCTTTTTGATAGAACATCCGTTCTTGTTACAGAATAAAACAAATGTTCGATTTTGTCAATTCTTTTTTTGTTTTTTGTATCTTAGCACTTATGATGTCCCATAAATGACACTCTACCCTCCTTCCTCTCATTTTTATAAAAATCGATGGAATTTGTGGCGAAATGCCGGATATGCGTGCGCATAACAGATTCCATATTCCCAGACATCATTATTTTAACAAAAATTCTCTATCTTCTCAAGGCTTAATTTGACCCATTCTTAAAAACAGACTTATGTAAACCTAAAGTGCCATTTCCATTTTGAATCGGACAGGAAAGCCCTTTCCATGTGCTGCCAACTGCGGCATCATTTCTCTACATGAGGCTGTGCATAAAAAACAGCGCAGACATCATTCGACGTCCGCGCCCTGTTCTTAAATGCACCATCCTGCCCTACTTAAAATACTTTCAAATATTTTTCATACTCCTCGAAGGTCACCGTGACCCATCCTTCTTCATAATTAAAACCGATCTCCATACCCTTTGGCGTATAGAAGACAATGATGTTATCGGACTTAAAATAATCCGTGATCTGCTGATCCGTCTTAGCGGTAAGATATTCGATCTCGCCATTCTGCGCATCGCTTTTATTGCGAAATTCCACGGAGAAATCATCATCCGTTACCAGCATCTCCTTATTGTCCAAAACAACGCCGCTTTTCATATCTATGTTATGGCAAATCAGACGGACGCTCTGGTCGATATTTTCATCCACGATACAGTATATCCTCTCATCATAGACAAGACTCAGCTTTTCCTCATCCATATAGGTCACATAACAGCTCAATGCCGCCTGAAAATAGTTGTTCTCGCTGTCCTCTTTGACGCGAGACTCATAGTCCTTCTCAAAAAGCGACGTCATCGCTTCCACGTCCTTCTGAATGCTCTCGTTGAGTGTCTTCAGATTCGGTACGTCATCTCCTGAAATCGTTGGAAGATTGGCTGCAATATAAACATTCTCATAGTCCGTCTCATACTCGTATACCGAAAAATCTACCGAATAAGACAAATCCTCCCGCAAGTCGTCATGCAGCGTATAATACTGTTCATTGTCGTAATCGTAAAAATCTTCCCCATCGCCAAAGAAAGAATCATAATCATCGCCATAATCATAGTCATAATCATAATAATAGTCATCAACAGACGGGTAATCATAATCATAGTCGTAATCATACTCATGATGATAGTAGTCGTGACGATCGTTATTATCGTCATAATCGTAGTCATCCATATCGTAGACATCACGTTTGATCTTATCCTGTTCCTTCTCGGAAAGGAGGTTTGCCGCCCTGCTCGCCAAGGCAATCACCGCAACGATAAATAAAATGACAATGGTCACCACAATGCCAACGATCAGCCCTGTGTGCTGCTTTTTCTGCGGTCTTGCATAGGGGCTGTACGGATTGTAGGGGTCGTCATAAGGCGACTGCCCGCCGAAAGGAGGCTGCCCGCCAAACCCGCCGCCGGCCTGACCACCATAAGGATTCTGTGCTCCGTAAGCATTTTCCTGACTGCCGTAAGGATTCTGCTCGCCATAGGGCGACAATGCATCGGTGCTGCCTGTCTGAGCGCTGTTTCCATCCGCCTGACCACCATAAGCATTCTGATTCTCGTATGGGTTCTGTGTTCCATAGGCATTCTGATTCCCATAAGGACTCTGCGCTCCGTAGGCATTTTGATTCCCATAGGGACTCTGCGCTCCGTAGGCATTTGGGTTCCCGTATGGGTTCTGCCCGCCGTAAGCATTCTGGTTCCCGTATGGGTTCTGCCCACCGTAAGCATTCTGGTTCCCATAGGGATTCTGTTCTCCGTAGGCATTTGGGTTCCCATAAGGGTTCTGCGCTCCGTAGGCATTTGGGTTCCCATAAGGGTTCTGCGCTCCGTAGGCATTTGGGTTCCCATAAGGGTTCTGTGCATCGTAGGCGCTCGGATTGCCATAAGGATTCTGTACCTCATAGCCGTTCTGCGGCTGACTGCCCGAAAAGACGCCGTGGGTCTCCACCACCGTCTCCTCCACAGGCACCTTCTCCACTACATCTGGCTCTGTATAACCGTTCACATGCTCTGATTCACTCATCTTTTTACCTTTCTTTTACTTTTCCTTGCCGCCAAAGGTTACTTCACTGTAATACTGCAAAATGCACTCCCGCATCAGAGACAATGCCGCCGAAACCGTATTCTCTCTGATCTTGCTGCGGTTGCCGCTAAACTGACACTTCTTTACCGTAATACGCCCGCAGACGCTGCATCCCATGTACACCAGCCCCACCGGCTTCTCCTCAGTGCCGCCGCCCGGTCCGGCGATCCCCGTAACAGAGATGGTCACATCCGCCTTGGATGCCAGAGCTGCTCCCCTTGCCATCTCCTTGGCCACCTGCTCGCTGACAGCACCATGTTTCAGGAGTAAATTCTTCTTTACGCCGAGCAGTCTGCGTTTCGCCTTGTTCGAGTAGGTGATATACCCTGCCTTAAAGACCTCCGATACCCCCGGCACGTTAATGAGTCTCGCCGCCAGCAGCCCGCCTGTACAGGACTCCACCGTGCAAATCGTCAAATGGTTTGCCAGCAGCAGATCGACCACTGCCTTTTCCAGTGTCACGGTATCATCCGTTGTATAGATACTGCTGCCAAACCGACCCTTTAATTCCTTTACCATCGGTTTGACAAGCTTCTTCGCTTCCTTTTCGTCCTCCGCTCTGGCGGTCACGCGCAGATGCACCTCTCCGGTCTTTGCGTAAGTAGCGATGGTGGGATTCGTCTGTTTTTCGATCAGATCCCGTATCATGGTCTCCAGCTTGCTCTCCCCCACGCCGCAGATTTTCACGGTCTGGGAAAAAATGACGCAAGATTGTAATTTGCTTAAGTATGGCAGGATCGAGGTCTCAAACATAGGCACCAGCTCGTTTGGCGGCCCTGGCATCAGGATCACATGCTTTCCGTTCTCCGCCATGATAATGCCCGGCGCCGTGCCGTTGGGATTGTCCACGACAATACATCCCTCCGGTACCATGGCCTGCTTCCAATTGTTATCCGTGATCTCCAGTCCCCGCTTCTCAAAGAAGGCTTTGATCACATCCCTGCTCGCCTCGTGCAGGTACAACGGCTTACCCATTACCTTTGCCGCCACCTCCTTGGTGAGGTCGTCCTGCGTCGGGCCAAGTCCCCCCGAAAGAAGCAGGATATCTGCTCTCCCGAGTGCCGTTTTAATGGTCTCGCTAAGTCTTTCCTCATTGTCGCCGACCACATCCTGATGGTAGCAGGACAGCCCGAGCCCCGCACACTTTTCCGCCAGATATGCGGCATTCGTATTCACAATGTTTCCCAAGAGTATCTCCGTGCCCACTGCAATGATCTCAACTGTCATATTTTACTCCATTTCTGCACTTGCAAAAACACCTGTTATTGATACACGGTTCCAATTTCACTGCTTCTTTTCCTGCATGACACTCCTGTTTTTCACCAGGTAATCCACCAAAGAGACCACTGTCAGGATCACTGCCGCCCAGGTCACGATCGTCGTCAAAAGTGACAACGCCTCCAGATCAGCGATCATCAGGCAGATCATGACCATCTGAAAGGTGGTCTTGAACTTCCCCCAATAGCTGGCTGCGATCACCACGCCGTTGTCAGAAGCCACCAGCCTGAAACCGCTGATGATAAACTCTCTGGCAATGATAACGATCACCATCCAGGCAGCGATCCGCTCCATCTCCACCAGACAGATCAGCGCCGAGCAGACAAGCAGCTTATCCGCAAGCGGATCCATAAACTTTCCAAAATTCGTGACCAAATTATATTTTCTGGCAATCTTCCCGTCCAGCAGATCCGTCAGGCTGGCGACTATAAAAATAACAAGCGCTATCCAATTGTCATATGGTGTTATGTCAACCAACAACAGCACCACAAAAAAAGGAATCAGCACCACGCGGAACATTGTCAGTTTATTCGGCAAATTCATCAATAAGCTCTCCCATCAAATCATATTCGTAGGAACCCGTCACTTTGACCCGCACAAAGTCCCCTGTCATCAGTTCTCTTTTGGTATGGCAAAACAGCAGCCCGTCCACATCCGGGGCATCTCTGTAAGTTCTTGCCACATAGACCTCCTCGTCCGCGACTTTACCCTCGATCATCACGAGAAGGATCCGTCCCTCCATCTGCGCCGCCTTATCAAAAGCGATCTCCTGCTGCAGCGCCATGATCTCGTCACGGCGGTCGTTCTTTTCCTTTTTGCGAAGCTGCCCCGGCAGCTTCGCCGCAGCCGTGTCTTCTTCTCTGGAATAGGGAAAAACTCCCAATCTGTCAAAACGCATGGTTTCCACAAAAGAAAGCAGCGTCTCGTGATCCGCCTTCGTCTCCCCGGGAAAGCCTGAGATCAAGGTGGTCCGCAGACAGATATCGGGGATCTCCTCCCGCAAATGACTAACTATCCTGGTCAACTCCGCCTGATCCGTCCTTCTTCCCATGCGCTGTAGCACCGAATCGGAAGCATGCTGAATCGGAAGGTCCAGATAATGGCAGATTTTTTCTTCCTCTTTGATCACACGGATCAAATCATCGTCGATCTCCTCGGGATAACAGTACAAAAGCCTGATCCAGACAAGACCGTCGATTCTGCAAAGCTTTCGCAAAAGCTCGGGCAGCGCCTTATGTCCATAGAGATCGCTCCCATAGACCGTAGTCTCCTGCGCCACCAGGATCAATTCCTTTACGCCCTGCTCTGCCAGCATTTCCGCCTCCCGCAGCAGGCTCTCCATGGGGATGCTCCGATAGGGACCGCGCACCTTGGGGATAATGCAGTAAGTACAGTGTTTATCGCAGCCCTCCGCAATTTTCAGGTACGCGAAATGTCCGCCCGTAGTCAGTACCCGTTTCCTGTCCGTCAGAGGCTCTCTGTCAAGCCTCTCATACTGATCCTTTGCACCGCCCTTAAAGACCTGATCCAGCGTTTCTGCGATCCTGTCAATGGCTGTGGTACCCAGAACCGCATCCACTTCTTCGATCTCTTTGCGGATTTCCTCTCTATAACGCTCGGCAAGACATCCCGTCACGACAAGCGCCTGCAAAGAACCGCTTTTTCTGAGCTCGGCAAGCTCCAGGATCGTGTTGACGCTTTCCTCCTTGGCATCCCCGATAAAACAACAGGTATTGACGATCGCCGCCTGTGCCTGTGTCTCGTCATCCGTGAAGGCATAGCCCCGCTCCGTCAGCATACCCAGCATCATCTCAGTATCTACCAGATTCTTATCGCACCCGAGGGATACGACGAATACCTTTTTTTCCATCATAAAATGCCGGCTCTATTCTGCAGTCTCAGGCTGAGACATCTCCTCCGTCCCGGACGCCTCCGACACTTCAGCCTCGCTATTCTCAGCGCAATCAGCATTCTCCGTATTTTCCTCGTTGAGGATTTTGATCATGCCCTGATTTAACTCCTCCACGGCAACGGACAGGGGCTTTTTCCCTCTGCCGTCCACCAGCTCATCGTCCCCGGCAATGATCTGCCTTGCCCTCTTGGAAGTCGCCATCACAATGGAATAGCGGCTGGTTACTACGGGATCTTCACCCTCCTCGACCTCACTGTTTACTACCTGGATCAAATCTGCATAAGATGGATGTAACATAATCAATTTCCTCCTAATTCCTGTCTTATTTTTTCTATAAACTCCTCATTTCGCACAGGCGCATGGTGCGCCGCGTCAATGATCGCATGAAGCTCCTTTACGCAGGTCTCCAGATCGTCGTTGATAAGAAGATAATCATACGCCTCGATCCCCTGCGCCTCCTCCGCTGCCCGACGAAGTCTCTTATCAATGACCTCTGCTGTCTCCGTTCCCCTGCCCGAAAGCCTGCGGCGCAATTCTTCCGCACTCGGCGGGACAACAAAGAGCAGCACCGCGTCCGGATACTGTTTCTTAATTGCGAGCGCTCCCTGGATCTCGATCTCCAGGATCACGTCGCGCCCGAGAGCCATCTGCTTCTCCACATAGTCCCTCGGTGTCCCATAATAGTTCCCGCAGTACTGCGCATGCTCAACAAGCGCATTCTCTGCGATCTTTTGTTCAAATTCTTCCTTTGTCAAAAAAAAGTATTCCCTGCCGTTCTCCTCGCCGGGGCGCGGCTTCCTCGTGGTGGCTGAAATCGAAAGGCTGTAGCCCTCATAGTCCTCCACCAGCTTTTTCATCAACGTACCTTTTCCTGCCCCCGAGAAACCGGAGACAACAATCAAGATGCCCTTAGTTTTCATCTGCCTGCCCATCCTCTGTCTGTGCTCTGCCTGATATGGTTTCCGGTAAAAGCGCCGAGAGCACTAATTGGCTGTTTTCCATCACCAGGACCGCCTTGGTCTTGCGCCCCTGCGTAGCGTCGATGGCCGTTCCCTGCTCCTTCGCTTTCTGCACCATGCGTTTCACCGGCGCGGAATCCGGACTGACGATAGCGATGATCTTTCCCGTGTTGACAACATTGCCAAAACCAATGTGAATCAGTCTGCCCATGGACCCTCCTGTTTCCATATAATCGTTCAGCCCACGCCATTCGCAAAACGCACCTTCGGTGCTCCTCGCTGCTCCGCAGCTTCTTTTGCTCATATACGGGCGTTCCCTCAGCCCTTCAGGTGACCACCAAATTCGTGCAAGCCCGATTTGTCAGTCACCTTCGGTCTGGCTGAACTGTTATTCAATATTTTGTATCTGTTCCCTGATCTTCTCGATTTCTGTCTTTAACTCAATGGCGCGATTGGAGATCTCCAAATCCGAGGTCTTGGAAAGGATGGTATTTGCCTCGCGGTTCATCTCCTGCGCCAGGAAATCAAGTTTGCGTCCGATACCGCCGCCCTCCGTCAGGCAGTCCCTGGTGGTCGTGATGTGACTGCGCAGGCGCACCAGTTCCTCATCCACGCAGACCTTGTCCGCAAAGATCGTCACCTCAGTAAGCAGCCTCGCCTCGTCGATTTGGGTATCCTCTAAGAGTTCCTGCACCTTATCCCGAAGCTTCTGCTTATACTCCTGAATGATCTGGGGAGAGCGATGCTCAATAAACTCAACGGAGGCAAGCATCCCGCTCAGCTTCGCAAGCAGGTCGTCCCGGATGTTATCCCCTTCCTTTTCCCTGGTCTCCACAAAGGATTCCGCCGCACCGTGGACAGCCTTTGCCAGAAACTGCCAAAGCGCCTCCTCATCCACCGTCTGCTCCTCCATCGTCAGCACTTCCGGGTAGCGGGACAGAGTGGATACCCGCACATCGTTGTCCAGCGAAAAGTCCTCTGACATCTGCCAGAGATACTTCATGTACTCCGCTGCCAGCTCCCTGTTGTACTTCACGCAGAGGTTTGACTCCGCCGTATCCTCGTAAGTGATAAACACATCCACTTTTCCGCGCTGGATGTACTCTTTCAATTCCCCGCGGATGGCCGTTTCAAAAAAACTCAGTTTCTTCGGAATCTTGATGCTGATATCCAGATATCTGTGATTGACGGACTTCATCTCCACACTGATTTTGCGTGTGCCATCCGTCACCTCGCATCTTCCGAATCCGGTCATGCTTCTGATCTTTGTCATGATTCCCTCCATGTCAGAGCAGTTTACTGCAGATGACTCGCATGTCTGCTTTCTCTCCAGAATGGTTTACATTGTCGTTGTTTTCATTCCTTCATCTCACAAAAATGAACCCAAACATACAGATTATATTATAGAGTAAATGGAAGGATTCGTCAAGAAATATGCTTTTTTATAAAAGCTATGCGCCAACATCACAATGAAACAATAAAAATTTGACAAATATATCGGCCGCCGTTATAATGACTATATCGTCTCCCGATATAACGTGTGGCGATATATAAGACAAGTAAAACGAAAGGAAAAAACCAATGACTCATCAGGCAATCACGGAAGCAGTCTATTATATCCTGCTGTCATTGATGAAACCGCTGCACGGCTACGGTATCATGCAGAATGTGGAGCAGCTGTCAAACGGCAGGGTCAAATTGGCGGCAGGCACTCTCTACGGGGCAATCAACACCCTTCTGGAAAAAGGATGGATCACAGCGGCGGGAGCAACTTCTCCTGCGATCGGCCTTTCACAGGATAAGGGAAACCGAAAGAAAGAATATTTGATCACGGAACGGGGAAAGGAAATGCTGCAGGCCGAAATCAGCCGTCTGCAGGAACTTTTGGAAAACGGCACCCGCATCATGAAGGAGCAGTAATAAAGGAGGCATGAAATGAGAAAAGTAATTCGCAAAGTTTTTATGGTTTGGGATTTCGATAAGGAAGAAGCCTGGCTCAATGAAATGGCCGCCAAAGGGCTTTCTTTAGTCAGCGTCGGCTGGTGCCGCTATGAATTTGAGGACAGCGCCCCCGGCGAATATAAGATCCGTCTGGATTTCCTGAAAGACTATTTCAAGAGTGCGGAAAACGAAAAATATATTGCGTTTCTGGAGGAAACAGGTGCCGAACAGGTGGGAGCCTGGGGCGGCTGGGTCTATTTCCGAAAAAAGGCGGCCGAAGGAGATTTTCAGCTGTTTTCAGACAACGATTCCCGCATCAGCTACCTGACGCGGATCATCCGCTTTATCGGAGCACTTTGCGGAATCAATGTATTTGCGGCCGTCTACAATCTGTCTCTATTTTTGATGCTTCACCACAATGAAGCCAATCTGATCGGCTTGGTCAACCTTCTGATTGCTGCCGTCTGCGCCCCGGGATTGCTTCGGATCGTCCGTAAGCGCAAAAAGCTGCGAACGGAACAGCAGGTTTTTGAATGATCCGTCCGCCGCCCCTTCACTACACGACAGGGGCCGACATTGAAAAATATGTTTAGATATTGTACAATGTTCGGAAAGAATATTTATCAACTTGGAAAGAACGATAGAAGGACGGGACGCGGTATGGCATTCGACGGTATCACCATTGCAAATATCACAAAGGAGCTGCACGATACGCTGCTTGGCGGGCGCATCTACAAAATTGCCCAGCCGGAAAGCGACGAGCTGCTCCTGACCATCAAGAACAACGGCAATCAATATCGCCTGTTATTGTCGGCGGATGCCTCTCTCCCGCTGGTCTATCTGACCGAAAAAAATAAACCCAGCCCGCTGACCGCACCGGGCTTTTGTATGCTGCTTAGAAAGCATCTGCAAAATGCCCGCATCACGGCCATCACCCAGCCGGGCTTAGAGCGCATCATCCATTTTCATTTAGAGCACCTGAATGAGTTGGGCGATCTGTGCCAAAAAAAACTGATCGTGGAGGTCATGGGCAAGCACAGCAACATCATCTTCTGCGATGAGAACGACCACATCATTGACAGTGTAAAACATATTTCCGCCATGGTCAGCTCCGTGCGGGAAGTGCTGCCGGGGCGTCCTTATTTCATTCCCAAAACGCAGGATAAATACAACCCTTTGCGCTTTTCAAACCAGTATACACAGGGAGACGCTTCCCTCTTTCTCAAAACCACGGAAGACAGCGAGCCTCTAAGTTATGTAAACCTTTGTGCTCACATGCGGGAAAAACCCATGCCGCTTTATAAGGCTCTCTATAACACCTACACGGGCCTCTCTCCCATCATCGCCCAGGAGATCTGCTTCCGCGCGGGCATTGACGCGGATATGCCTGCCAATGTGCTGGAGGAAACAGCCCTCTCGTCCTTGTACCAAGCATTGACGGCTATGATGGAAACGATCGCAGGCGGAGCCTTCTCTCCCGTCATTGTCTATGACAGGGAAAGCCGCTCCCGCACGCCGATCGAATTTGCCGCCCTGCCCCTGACCCTCTATGCGGACAAGGAAAGCGAAGCCTTCTTACGTATCAGCGAAGTGCTTGAGCGCTACTATGCGGAGAAAAGCACGGTGACCCGCATCCGTCAAAAGTCTGTGGATCTGCGGCGAATCGTGCAGACTGCCTTAGAGCGCAATGTCAAAAAATATGACTTGCAGCTAAGGCAGATGAAAGACACGGAAAAGAAGGACAAATACAAGGTATACGGCGAGCTGATCAACACCTACGGCTACAACGTGGAGCCGGGGGCAAAATCCATGGAGGCGCTGAACTATTACACAAACGAGACCGTTACCATCCCGCTGGATGACACCCTCACTCCACAGGAAAACGCGCAGAAATATTTTGATAAGTACGGAAAGTTAAAAAGGACCTACGAAGCCCTTTCAGAATTGACTATTCAGGTCAAAGAAGAAATCGAACATCTGGAATCCATTCTCACTGCCCTCGATATCGCCATGCAGGAGGAGGATCTGACCCAGATCAAAGAAGAACTGGTAGAAAGCGGCTACATCCGCAGAAAAGGCGGTTCCAAAAAGGCGAAGATCACCAGCCGTCCCTTCCACTATGTCAGCAGCGACGGCTTCCATATCTATGTAGGGAAAAACAATCTGCAAAACGATGAGCTTACCTTCAAGTTTGCCACCGGCGGCGACTGGTGGTTCCACGCCAAACAGATGCCCGGCTCTCACGTGATCCTAAAGACCGAGGGCGCCGAAGTGCCGGACCGCGCCTTCGAGGAAGCGGCCCGCCTTGCTGCCTACTACTCCAAAGGCCGCGGACAGGACAAGGTAGAAATCGACTACGTCCAGAAAAAGCAGGTCAAAAAACCAGCCGGGGCCAAGCCCGGCTTCGTGGTGTACTATACCAATTATTCCATGGCGATCGATACGGATATCAGCGGACTCACACAACTGTCATAAATCCAGATCGTCCAGTGTATCCATTTTTCTCTTTTTCTTCTTTTTCTTTTTCCGCCTTTTCTTTTTCTTCTTGGACGGCGCTTCCCAATCGGATAACAGATGTAATTTTTTGGCGATCTGCACCAGGGTGGCACCCTTGGGGAAGTTCCACAGCTCATCCTCCGTCACGCCGCCGATCAGCAGAAGGATCGCCCCATAAACGCAGATTCCAATGCCGATGGCAAGAAGCAGCACCACGCGGCTCACCGGGATCAGCAGGATCAGCCCGTGATAGACACCGAATACCACCGCGCCCATGATCGCCGCCGCAAAGAGCGGTTTCAAAAACAGCTTCACCATATCCATGCGGTATTCCAGATGTTTTCTCACGGAAAGCTGATTTAGGATGCACATCACCAGCGAATAGATGGCATTTGCCGCCGCCAGCGCATACAGCTCCAGATCTGTATAAAACAGAAGTGCAAACAGTCCCCCCACCTGGATCACCAGCGCGATCACCGCATGAATGACCGGCGTATTGACCTTGCCGATTCCCTGCAGGATTGCGTTTGTCAGGGTGGAAAGGCTGTAGAAGATAATGGTTACGGAAAGCGCCGCCAAAAGCCCTGAGGCAATGTCAAGCGACTCCTTCTGCGGAAAAATAAAGTGCATGATGGGTTTGGGCAGCGCGGCGATCCCCACCGCTGCCGGAATCGCAATCAGCATCGTCATCTGGATAGCCCGCGTCACCTGCCTCCTGGTCTGCGCCACTGTCCCCTTCACATAAGAGGCCGCAACACCGGGGATTATGGCCGATGACATGGCTGAGGCAATGGCGATCGGAATATTGACCACCGCCACCGCCAGTCCCGAAAAGATTCCGTAATGATTGCTCGCCAAAATCGCATCCATCTTTTTATGATCCATCATATAATAGTAGATGTTCATATTGACTACGGTTGTGCAATTGTAGATGAAAGTGCTGAGGATAAAGGGCGTGACAATGGTAAAGATGACCTTGAAGATCTCCCCGTAGCTCTCCTCATGCCAAGTCTTGTCCCTCGCCACCCTTCTTCTGATGATATCGCCATTTAAGCGGTACATGCCGAACATGAAAAGGAAACCAATCAGAACGCCCGCTCCCGTTCCCAACGCCGAGCCCGCCGAGCCGTAGATGGCGCGCGTGGTCTCATCCCCATCCGCCGCCAATCCAATCAGCAGCTTTGCCGCCAGGATACTGACTGCCGCATTTAAGATCTGTTCCAGCACTTGTGAGATAGAGGTGTGCACCATAGAGCCATGCGCCTGAAAAAAACCGCGCAGCACCCCTAAGAATCCTGAAAAAAAGATGGTCGGTGACAGCACCCGAAGCGCCACCACCGCATTGGTATTCTTCCCCACGAGAAAAGGCGCTCCCACGAAAGTCAGTATCGAGGCAACGCCGCCCACCACCAGAACATAGAGAAGTGCACAGACAAAAACCCTCTGTGCATTCCGATATTCCTTAAACGCAAGCCGCTGGGCGATCACCTTGGAAATCGCCGAGGGGATGCTGTAGGAAGAAATCAATAATATAATTGTATAGATATTGATCGCCGCATTGTAATACCCGTTGCCTTCGATTCCGATAATAGAAAGGAGAGGGCTTCTGTATATCAGGCCGATCACTTTGACGAGCATCCCGGCAGCCGCCAGGATGCCCGCCTGAAACACAAACGTGCTTTTCTTATTCGGACGTTCCATCTTTCCTATCCAATCAGCCAGTCATACATTTCCTGATATTTCTTTGCGGAGACATGCCACGAGAAGTCCGCAGCCATGCCTCTGTCAACGATCTTGTTCCACTCCCGCTTCTTATCGTAGTAAATATGCTCCGCGTAGCGGATGGTGCCCAGCATCTCATGGGCATTATAATTCGTGAAGGAAAAGCCCGTGCCCGTACCCTCGTATTCATTGTAAGGAGCAACCGTATCTTTCAAGCCGCCTGTCTCACGCACGATCGGCACTGTGCCGTAGCGCAGGGACATGAGCTGACTCAAACCACAGGGCTCAAAAAGGGACGGCATCAGGAATGCGTCGCTCGCCGCATAGATCTTATGGGAGAGCGCATCCGAATAGTAAATGTTCGCCGATACCTTACCATGGTACTTCCAGTCAAAGTGGCGGAACATATTCTCGTACTGCTCCTCACCCGTACCCAGCACCACGATCTGTACATTGTCCTGGCACAGCTCATCCATGATGTAGGCAATCAGGTCGAAGCCTTTTTGTCCCGTTAATCTCGACACGATACCAAGCATCATCGACTTGTCGTCCTGATTCAATCCGAGCTGCTCCTGCAGCGCGCGCTTGTTCTTTACTTTTTCCTTGCGGAAGTTTGCCGCATTGTACCTGAAATCTATGTGCTTATCCGTCTCCGGATTAAAGTCATCATAATCAATGCCGTTTACGATACCGCGCAAATCCCCGGATCTCGCGCACAACAGGCCGTTTAAGCCCTCGCCGTAGAATGCCGTCTTGATCTCCTCCGCATACGTATCGCTGACCGTGGTAATCGCATCCGCATAGACCAGACCGCCTTTTAAGAGGTTCGCGTCCTTGTAGGCTTCCAACTTATCCGCCGTAAAGAAGTAGCCCGGCAGACCCGTGATCTCCTTGACTTCCTTTACACTCCACTTGCCCTGGAATTTCAGGTTGTGAATGGTCATAACGGTCTTGATGCCGCGATAGAACTCACCGCCCTGGAAGCGCTCCTTTAAGTACACGGGAATCAGTCCCGTCTGCCAGTCGTGGCAGTGGATCAGATCCGGTCTGAAATCGATCACCGGCAGGATGCACAGCGCCGCCTTACAGAAAAAGGCATATTTCTCGATCTCGAACAGTGCGTTGTCGCTGTAAGGCTGAAAACCGTTAAAATAACTCTCGTTATCTATAAAGTAGTACTTCACCCCGTCGACTTCCGCCTCCAGGATGCCCACATATTCTTCTTTCCAATGAAAATCCATGTAAAAATGTGTCTTATAGGTGAGTTTATCCTTCATCTCCTGCTTCATACAGGTATACTTCGGCAAAATCACCCGCACATCAAAATACTGCTTGTCGATACACTTGGGCAGGGAGCCGACCACGTCCGCCAACCCGCCTGTTTTGATAAAAGGTACGCCTTCCGACGCGACAAATAAAATTTTTTTCATGACAACCCTCCAACTGTAGCTTGCTATTCTTGATTCCGGCAGTCCTTAAGAACTCCTAAACAACAGTATACAATATTTCGGGTGGCAATAAAAGGATTATTTTGAAAATTAACGTCGGTACTGCAATCTGATCTTGTCCGCGATCAGTGCGATAAACTCCGAATTGGTCGGCTTTCCTTTTCCCGTGTTGATCGTATAGCCGAAAAGCGCGTCCAGCGTCTCCATCCTGCCCCTGGACCAGGCGACCTCGATGGCATGACGGATCGCCCGCTCCACACGGCTGGGTGTGGTCTGATACTTCTTGGCAATGGTGGGATAAAGGATCTTAGTGATCGACCCTAACATCTCCACATCCTCCACCGACATCATGATCGCTTCCCGCAGATACTGATAGCCCTTGATGTGGGCAGGCACGCCGATCTCGTGGATCATGTCCGTTACATCCTTCTCCAGATCCCGATTCTCCCGCTTTTCGTCCATGACCGACATCTCCGACGCATCGATCTTATGTTCAGACGGCTCCTGCGACATCTCCCCTGAGGGAACTGTAATCAGGATCCGAAACTCCCTGTTTGCGTTGATCAGATCGTCCAGAATCTGATTGAACTGCTCTTTATCCCGTCTGGACGTCACATGTAATGTCTCCATTCTTCTCCTCCATGCCGGAGCATTTTTTTGCGAAGGCCGCGAGGCAAATATCAGATTTGCCTCTGCGATTCCGAGTTTGTGGCTCCGACGCAAACTCGCGATTAAAAAATCAGCACATCAGTGTGATTTTTTAATCATGTCCTCCTTTATTCCCTTTTTTTACAATTATAATACGAGGAGAATGGCATGGAAACTGTAAGGCATCGCATTACACTTTGCCCTGCGGATACGATTCAGGAGACATAGCCAAAACCAAGGATCGTAAACGTTTTTTCCTCATCACCTTCTGCCATCCGCACGCTGATCCTGTGCCAGCCTGCCTCTTTCTCCTGAAACACGATCACAGGATTGCAGTGGATCCAGCCGTTGACATAGGGGTCCGCCGTCAGCTTCTTAGCGCCGTCCACAAAAATGTCCGCACGCCCTGCATCCAAATCACCCGAATCCTTAAAAATGAGGAGCAGCGCCTTGCAGGTAATCTCCAGCGTAAAGTCTCCGCCCTGCTTCACCTGTTTCCCGTCATACATCCAGTTGTGAGGAAACTCAGGCGTACCTGTCAGATCCTCATTCATCTCCACGCATTGCAGCTTATCGTCCACAAAGAGAAAGCTTCCCGGTGTCACCGACGCAAAAGAAGGCATCTCTTTTTTGTCCAGAAGACGGACCTTTTCAAACTCCGCACCGATCACAGGTTCCGGGAGCGCTTCCCATGCAGGCTCTGTGCCCTCGCCCTGCTCCTTTGCCATTGCAAAGCAGTGCATCAGGCAGTCCGCCATGATGGTGTGACCCGCGTTGGTCGGATGAAACATATCATAGAAGAACTGGTTCTTGGACAGGACCCGGCCCTCTCCTGCCTTTAAGCGAAATTGCGGCGTCACGGCATTTAAGACACTGACCATGGGCAGATGGTATCGCTCTCCTACCACACCGAGCCTTTCCTGCAGATTCCAGTCATCCGCAAAGACGGCAAACAGCAGCACCACCGCAGGGGCATTCGGCAGCATCAAGATCTTGCGCACCAGACTCTCATAGCAATGTCCCTTCGTCTCGTCACCTTCGTCGTTGACGGCAAATTCCACCACTACAATATCAGGTGTTATTTCACCATCTCTAAGGATATCCCGTTCAAAGCGCAGCATCCCCAGCTCTGAAGGCGTGCCGCCCACTCCTGCTTTGACAAAGTGCACATTGTCCCCCTTGCCGAATCTCTTGGCAAATTTTTGGTAGGATTTATAGGCATAACACTCGCTATTGATCGGTATCGCTCCGGCTCCCTGCGTGATGGAACCGCCGATGTAAGCGATGGTGACATCCTCTCCCCGCTCCGCCTTTTCGATCGCCTTGAAAAGCCGCGCCGTATCACCAAGCTGCATGAGTGAGCGGGAGATCATCTCCCGATAGGTCTCAGAATCGTAATCGATCTTCTCCTCCTGTGCCGCCTCCGGCGCCTCAAACCCATCGTTTAAGAAAAAGCGCACGCTCGCCGAAGCTTGGATCTTTGCCTGCTCAAACTCAAAACGGATCTGTCCGGGCTCCTTATCATCAGCGCTCCACTCCTGCTCGGAAAGCACGATTCGCACTTCCGCGCCGTCCGTGCGCAGTGTCTTTCTGATCGTGGCACCGCCGCCCAGAGGATCTTTCTTTCCATACATCTGAAAGGCAAAGACCACTTCCTTGGTAGGATCGTCCGACTCCACGCTCACTCCGATGCTGTGCACCAGCTTACGAAATCCTTCCGTCGTCTTCATCAGGGAAATGGTTTCCTCGTCCGTCACGTTTCCCGCGATCCGCGCGCTGCTCAGCAGTCTCCCCGAATCCTCAAAAATAAACTGGATCCCCCGTCCGTCCGGCTGCGGGGCGCCAAAGATCTCCTTTTCGCGCATGATATAAAAGAAGGGTCTCCTGCTTTCAGGGTCCTTCGGTGCTGTCGGTCCTCTCATCTTAAATATCCTCCTCTTTATCATATTATATATTTGCACAATTATCGCTGCGCTGCGTTGTGCGATTTAAGTAACAGCAGTTATTTTACCAGATGCGATATCGCCCCGCTAAAGCCAGCCACGCAAAGACATAAAGGCAGTTATCGTAATACCTGCGGTCTCCCGTGCGCAGGGGTTCCTCGTAGAACCGCCGCACCCAGTCCGCCGCCAGTCGTGCCCGCTCGGATAAATTTTCCGCATCCAGCGCCTCGGGGATCGCCAGCGTCCCCTGCGCAGTCGCGGCAAGCAAGCCCACCGGATGCAGCGCAGGCTTGTCAATGAGCTCCCCGTCGATCTTATAGGTCATGTAGGGATCGTCCTTTCTGGTCACGCCCAGGAAATACTGCAAACGCTCCGCCGCTGCCCGCTGGCCGACATCCTCACCCATCCAGGCAAAGTCCAGGCCGATATTTGCCACTGTGCGGTAGGCGTCGGAATAAAAGTATCCGAACTCTCCCCACTCAAACTTCCGATACACCGGGGATCCGTCAAAGTTGGCATACTCCGCGCACATACCGGTCTCTTTATGACAGGCTGTGGCCAGATAAGCGCGGCTTACCGCTTCCGCCCGCTGCCAAAAAGGTCTGTCTTCCTCGTAAGCCCACTTGGCAAAGAGATGATAAAAATGAGGCAGATGATAGGACGGATCTGTGAACGGAGAGCCCGGTACAAAGAGGATCTGTCCGTTTTCCAGATTCCACATGGGACAGCCCGCTCTCCCCTCCTGCCCCTTATGAAGACAGGCTCTGAGGATCTCCTTTGCTTCTATACTGTAGTCGTAAATCCCTTCCCCGTCACCCCATCTGTGGGAAGCGAAAAACAGTGCCATCGCAAAATACTCCTCGCCGTCCGGCGCGGGTCCATAAGCGTTCTTCGTCCCGTCCACGGCGCAGGACCACGCAAAATAGCCCTCATTCTCGCCCTCTGTCATCCACATATAGGTCTTTGCCCACTTCCAAAGCCTGTCAAATGCTTCCTGCATGTCAAGCTGTACACAGATCATCATGCCGTAGGACATGCCCTCCGTGCGGGCGTCGTGATTCCCCGTGTCCTCTATGTAAGCCATATCTTCCCCCACAGGATGATACAGGCGCTCGTTCTCGTCATAAAAGAAGGTCTGCACGATCTCGGAAAGCCTCTTTTCAAGCGCTTCCTCCGATATGCCGATCTCCCGAAATACATTACGGTATGTTTTTTCCATCGCCCTTCCTCCTTTCTGATGATTATATCATCTTTCCAGAATTTTCCCAAGAAAAAATGCCCGACGCGGGCATTTTTTCCACTCATTCTTTCTATTCGTTTTCCATCACTCTTTCACGCCGCCGATGGTAAGGCCCGTCACGAAATACCGCTGTAAGAACGGGTACAGGCAGATAATCGGAAGCATGGTCACCACAGTGGCCGCCGCACGGATCGTTACCGGCGTCACGGAAGCTGCATTGTACTTAGCCGAATCCGCGCTGCCGCTCTGCTGCATGACGGAAGATAACAGTTTCATCAACTCATACTGCAGAGTCGTGTACTCCGTCTTTAAGCGGTTATAGAGCATGGCATCGAACCAGGAATTCCAATGTCCCACCGCCACAAACAGGGCAACCGTCGCGTACACCGGCTTGCACAGCGGGGAAATGATCTTGACAAAGATCGTCATATAACCCGCGCCGTCAAGCTGCGCCGACTCCTCCAAGCTGTCCGGCAGGCCGTTCATATAAGTACGGATCACCAGCATATTCCAAGCACTGATCGCCCCCGGCACCACATACACCCAGAAACTGTTGGTCAAATGCAGGTTCCGATACAGCAGGAAGACAGGGATCATACCGCCGTTCACATACATGGTGACGACCCAGAACAGGGACAGCTGTGCCTTAAAGATAAAGCGCTTTCTGCTGACCACATAGGCAAGCAGCGCGTTTATCACCAGAGCCGACAGCGTGCCGATCACCGTCCGAAGCACTGTGACCTTTGCGCCCGTCAAGAGATTCTGCATGGCAAGCACCGTATCATAGCTCTTTAAGGAAAACTTTCTCGGCCAGAGGTAGATACCGCCCCGCACCGCATCGATACCCTCGTTGAAGGAGATCGCCACGGTATTGATGACCGGGTAGAGGGTCACGATCACGAAGCACGCCATAAAAATGCCGATCAGCACCGATATCAGTCTGTCCTCAAAGGAATGTTTAATCGTTTTTGTATTCATCCGCTCCTCCTCCTAGAACAATCTTTCTTCGCCGGCGTGCTTCGCCCATGTGTTACACACCAGGATCAGACCGATACTGACTGCACTCTTAAAGATACCGGCCGCAGTACCCATGGAAAAGTCATTCTGACTGATACCCCATTTGAGCACATAGATGTCAATGGTCTGGGAAACGCTCTGTACAAGGCCGTTTCCTAACAGATACTGCACCTCGAAACCTGCATTCAGCACATTACCCACATTCATCAAAAGCAGGATGATGATGGTGGGCTTGATGCCCGGCATCGTTATGTAGCGGATCTTAGCCAGTCTGCCCGCGCCGTCTATGGACGCCGCCTCGTAAAGGCTCGGGTCGATGGCCGTGATGGCCGCCAGATAAATGATCGCATTCCAGCCCGTCTCCTTCCAGCAGTTCGCAAAAGCCACGATCGGCCAGAAGTATTTCGGGTGCGCAAAAAAGTTGATTGCCTGATCGATGATACCCGCCCTCTGTAAGAGATCGTTGATGATACCCGTATTGGAAAGGGCGTCGTGCAGGATACCCGTCACGATGATCCAGGAGAGGAAGTGCGGCAGATAGGATACCGTCTGTATGGTCTTCTTCACCATGGAATGTCTTATTTCGTTTAAGAGGATGGCGAACAGGATCGCCATGATCGTAGTTGTCAACAGATTCAGCGCGCCCATCGCAAAGGTATTGCGGATAACCCGCAAAAAAGTCGCGTCGGAAAACAGGAACTTGAATTTGTCAAATCCTACAAATTGTGAATGAAGCAGCCCATCCTTGGGCTTGTAATTCTGGAAAGCCATCAGCCACCCTGTCAGCGGCCAATAGTAAAAGATCAGCCCGTAAACTACCATAAAGAAAGATATGATAAGCAGGGTCTTTTGCCTCTTTACCTCTTTCCATGTGATCCTTTTGTCTTTTTTTACTGTAGAAACATTCGTTTGCGCCATTTTGCTACTCCCATTTGATAGAGTAAGGCGGCGACCGCCTCTATCAGAGTTATCGCCGCCTTACCTGCCTTCATGATTTTTTACTTAAAGGTGTCCAGGATCGCCTGCATCTCTGCCAGGAAATCCTCAGGCTTACAAGCGTTGTACGCTGCCATGTATTCCTCCCAGCCCTGCTCAAAGTCAGGCGCCATTACGACCTTGGGAAGCCACTCATGCTTGCACTCGCCCATGAGCGCCCAAGCCGTACCACCGGGAGTTGCCGTGGTAAAGTTGTTGGAATAGCTGTACATCGGGAACCATGCTGCATTCTGCTCTACAATCGAGCCGATCATGCCGGGGTAGGTAGTAACACCGTATGCCTCGAAGCACTTCTTCAAAGGCTCCGCCATATCGTTCATGAACTCGGAAGGCTGCTCCTCGGACTTCATCGCGTTCTTGCCGTCCGTGTGCGTTCCGCCCCACTGCGGGAAGTAGGAATAGTCACATCTGTGGGACGCCTGATAGGAGGTGTTCGCCCAGTTCATTCTCATCTCGTCGGTTCTGTAGTAAAGTCCCTCATCGTCTACCAGATAGTCAACGCCCTCAACGCCCCAGAATCTGAGATCGTGAAGCTCCTGATCCATCGTGATGTCTACCAGGAATTTGAATGCCTTATCGGGATCCTTACAGTCAACGGAGATTGCGATACCGCTCGCCTGGTTTACTGTGTCGTCATAAGTATGCCATCTGTTCTCCATGCCCTTCTCGGTGGTCAGGCCCAGAGGAACATAGTTGCAGCCCTTCACATCCAGACCCTGCTGCTTGAACACATCGTTTACCGTGTATGCGAAATTCCACCACTGGTCTACCATACCGAGCACACGGCCGGTGGAAAGCTTTGCGATGTACTCGTCATAAGTCTGGGTAAAGCTCTCGGGATCCACAAAGCCCTTCTGATACTCCTCGTTCAGCTTCTTGAAGTACTTGATGGTATCCTCAGAAGTATTGTAATCCTCGATGGTCATCGTCTCTTTGTTTACGATAACGGAACCGTCGTTGGGGTAGCCTGCCAGGAACTGGCCTGCGTTCTCCAGACAGAAGTATCTCCAGTCCTCACAGAGGATGGTATAAGCAATGTTCTCCGTGCCGTCTTCCATGGTCGGATTCGCCGCAATGTAGCTCTCTAAGAGGTCGAAGTACTCATCCAAGGTCTGAATGTCCGGATAGCCTGCCCACTCAAGTACTCTCACCTGGATCCAGAACGCCTCGTCGTTGTGCGTGGTCACCTTGCTCTCCCCGTATGTATTGCCGAAGGGATTGATCCAGTAAATGTGTCCGTCAGGCTGACGGAATTTCTCCCACTCCTCGGGGGTGAACCAGGTGTCACGGAACTCCGGATACTGATCGATATAATCATCCAGAGGAATCAGCGCGCCCGCATCCACAAGCTGGGACATATCGTCGGTATCCAGGAAATCAGGATACTCACCGCCCGCGATCAGGGTACCTGTCGCTTCCTCAGCCGTCTGTCCGGTGAGCCAGGTCTCCTTTACCTTAACGCCGGTCTTCTCCGCGATCATTTGCATGACTTCATTGTCGTCATTCTTCTCCTTGCCGGGCATCGTGATAAACATGGAAAACTGTGTCACTTCGCCGTTTGACGCAGGAGCTTCGGCGCTGTCGGCCGAATCGCCGGAAGTGGCCGTCTCGTTTGACCCCCCCCCCGTAGTCGTCTCATTTCCGCTGTCACCGCAGCCGACAAGCATGGATGCCGTCATTGCCGCCACGAGAAGCAGCGCTGTCACTTTTTTACACTTCATCTTTTTTCCTCCCTCGTAAATGAATTTTGGTTATAGTATCATTGTATTTGAATTAAGTCCATTCACAACCCGATAAATTCTAGCAAAAAGCCGGATAAATTCTAGCTGTTCGAATTTACCCGGTTTTTCTCTTTCTTTTCTTCCTCTTTTTCGTACTTATTCCTGCCTCTCTCTGGCCTGTTTGCGATAACGGGAGGGGGTGCAGCCCTCCTGCTCGATAAAGCGGCTGATAAAGTAATCCAAATCGTGATAGCCCACATCCTCCGCGATCTCGCCGATCTTCTTGTCCGTCCGCACAAGCTGCAGCGCCGCCTCGCTGATGCGGCAGGTGTTTAAGTAGCTCTTGAAGGACTGTCCGTACCGCTTGCGAAAGATTTGTCCCAGATAAGAGCTGTTGATATAATATTTTTGTCCAAGCTCCCTGAGCGTCAGATTCTCCGCATAACGCTCCCTGATCTCACACTCGATCTCCTGTAAGATCCCACCGGATATGTTCTTTTTTAACTGTGCCAGATATTCCGCATATTCGCCCGCAAACTTACGCAGATGCGCCCTGCTGCCCCGAATGATCTCCTCCTTGGAGACATTGCCGCTGATGAAGGAGAGAACCTCGTCCTGACTCACGGACTCATCCTGCTCCATCGCCAGACTTAACAGGCGGAAAATAAGCCAGTTTAAGTTCATCACCACCGTCTCTCTCGTTCTGTCAAGTCGGTCCATCTCCGTAAAAAGCGCATCCACACTCTTGTTGATGGCCAGGGAATCGCCTGCCTCCACCGCCTTCACCAGCGCATCCAGAGAATCGCCGCAGAGGATCGGCTTTGCCTCCCCCACCTGCACCTCCTTTTCATAATAGAAGACATTTTGTCTTTCCTGAAACCCTTTGAAGGAACGCAATACACAGGCCGAACTGTAGGAGTGGGAAATTTTAGCGATATCCTCCACCCACTTACCCAAAAGCAGGATGACAGGCATATTCTTGCTTCCGTTTTGCAAGGCCTGATGAAAGGCCCGCATAAATGCGCCCTCACTCAGATTCCGCTTGGCGGCCATGTGTTCGCAATAGAGAAAGCCGAGCTCGTACTCCTCCTCATAGGCAAAAAATTCTCCCAACAAATGATCGGCATCTTCCTGCAGCCAGGAGGCCGCACACTCATAGACAGCATCCTTTAACGCCACGACCTCCTCGTCAGTCATCTCCTCCAGAGCCGCCAGATCGTTGAGACAGATGTGCAGATACCGTACGCCTCCCGTACAGCGAAAATGCTCCCGCACATAAGAAAGCCTCTGCTCCTCCGTTCGGCCCTGCAAAAGCACCGACAGATTCTGCAAAAGATACCCCCTCTGCATCTTTTTCGTGTCCAGTTCTTCCTGCCTGGAGACCGCTCTGTTTTCCGCCACTTTCCTGACAAGCCCCAGCAGCTGCTCTTTCTGCACGGGCTTTAGCAGATATTCCATGGCTTCATAGCGGATTGCCGCCTGCGCATACTTAAAATCACTGTAACCGCTCAAAATCACCACGTAAGCATCTGATATCTTTTCTGCACGCAGATGCTCCAGCAGCTCAATCCCGTTCATCCGCGGCATACGGATATCCGTGATGATCAGATCCGCCTCCCCTTCCGCAAGGTATTCGATCGCCTCCTGTCCGTCAGCCGCCGTCTTCACGACCTCACAGCCCTCTCTTTCCCAGTCGATGAGTCTGGAAAGGCCTTGCAAAATGAATGGTTCGTCGTCCACCAGCATTACACGCATCGCCATATCATATCTCCTCCATCCCAAAGCATCAAACTTCCGCCTCTTTCCGGGACCGCAGACAAGCCGCATCTACCCGGATGGTCGTAAACGTGCCTACGCCCTGCTCACTCTCCAGCGAAAAGGACGCGCTTTCCTTTGAAAACCGCTTGAGCCGCAGACAGGCGTTTAAGATTCCCACATGCACATTCTCCTTGATATCCTCTATCGTGCAGTTCTGCATGCGCTCACAAAGCCGCACGGCCTCGCTCTCCTCCATACCGCCCCCGGTATCTTCGATCTCAATCATTACCTGACCGCCCTTTTCATAGACCCGCAGATAGATCCAGCAGGCAGCCGCCTTTCTCTCCATACCGTGAATGCAGGAGTTTTCCACAAACGTGGTCAGCGTCAGCTTAGGAATATAGTAATCCGCACAGGTTTCAGAAAGTTCGATCTGATAATGCAGCCTGTCTCCAAAACGGTATTTTTGAAGTTCCAGATAGGCCTCTACGAAGTTGATTTCCTCCGAGAAAGTTACGTTGTCTGTCGCCCAGTTGATATTCTGCCGCTCCAGCACGGCCAGCTTTTCAATCATGCCCGCCGTCTCCTCCTCGTTCCGAAGGACGCTGTGCATGCGAATGCTCTCCAGGACATTAAAAAGAAAGTGTGGATTGATCTGGCTGTGCAGCGCCAAAAGCTCAGCATTCTGCCTGGCGAGGTCGATTTCCTGCCGCTCCAGTCTGTCCTTGTAGACTCTCTGGATCAGCTCGTTCATCCGCCGCGCCATGCGGTTATAGTTTAACATCAGCACACCGATCTCATCCTTGCCCTGCGCCTGAGAAATCTCCTGCAGGACCGCTTCTTCTTCCACTTCCTCAAACGCTTCTCCCAGCTTTCGCAGCCTGCTGGTAAAGGAACGGTTCATCATCGAAAACATGACGACAGGCAGACATAAATTGGCCACGATCAAAAAAATCATCAGCGGCAAGTGCTGACGAAGCTGCGAGACCAGAGTGCCGGTCGGCTTCATACAAAGTACGGAAAGCTCCACGCCGTACAGAGAAAACTCACTTTTGTAGGCGACCTCCTCCTGCCCCGTAAGATTATAGAAATCTTCGTTGCTGCCGGAATGTCCCCTGTTGGAGAACAGGATCTTTTCTCCCTGACAGACATAAACGCCATAGCCATAATCCATCTGCGTCAGCTTCCCGGCGATCCTATTGTAATCCACATCCACCCGCAGGATCTTCTCACATCTGTCCTTCTTCTTGTAATAATCCATCTGCCTCACCAGAGAGATCCGCCGCTTCGAAGGCCCTGACGTGTCCTTGTCCCCGATATAGTAAAATGTCATATTCATGTTTCGCCCGGCCGCCAGAAAATCCTGATACCAGATCGTATCCCGCATCTCGGATATCCGGCCAAAATGCCCGCCTTTGACAATGGTATCGTTGTCCGCATAAACCACTGCATTGGAGATATTATAACCTCCCAGCCGATTGAGGGAAGAACGTCCTTCCATGCCGACTCTGGCCGAAAAAAAATCATAGGGATCCTCATATTGCCTGTCCAAAAAGTCATAGACGACTCTGTCCATATACAGTTCATTCATCTGATTCACGATTTCTTCCATCGTGTATACCAAATCGTAGCGGATCGAATTTGTCACGTTTTCAAATTCGTGGATCTGCTCGTTTTCTCCGGCCTGATAGAGCGTGTAGAAAATCACACTGTCCGTCAGCATCAGGGGAAAAATGACACAAAAAACATAGATAATGATCAGCTTCACCCTAATGTTACAGTCATTCATAAATGCTTCTAATTTGCGAGTGATCATCCGTTTTTCCCCCACCCCTTTCGATCTGCCTGCTATCCCTCATAACAGGAAACAGACGCAAACCTGCACAGCCTGCGTCCATTTCAATCCGTCTTTTTTGTTCCCTGTTATCTGCGGAACCTTCCCACGATCTCTCCCAAGTGGTCCGCCATCTCTTTATTCTCCATCGACTGCTCCTGCGTCTTACCGGCGATCTCAGCGGTTGTTTCATTCTTCTCGATGATGGTGCCAATGGCGGTCTGGTTTTCTCCCATGATCACGCTCACATCTGCTGCGTTATCCGAGATCTGTGCCACAGACATCTGTAAGCTGCGCACCGCCGTCAGCATTTCATCCAACTTATCTTTGATTTGGCCAACTGCCTCACTGTAATCCGTAGATTTCTCCGCAAAGCCCTTAAACTGCACCACCACATCCTGCTCAATAAAGGAGATGATAGAGTCAAAGCAGCCGTTTACGGTAGCAATACTGTTGTTGGCCTCGCCGCAGATATCCTGAATGGAGGAAGCCGTGTTCTTTGAAGTCTCCGCCAGTTCCGCAATCGAGCCTGCCACCACTGCAAAACCTTTACCCGCTTCACCTGCCCTGGCAGCCTCAATGGAGGCATTCAGGGAAAGAAGGTTCGTCTTGCCGGCAATGCTCAGGATCTCTGCCGCCAGTTCATTGATCTTCGTCAGATTCTTCAGTTTCTCGATTGCTTCCCCGATTGCTTCCTTCGTCTCCTCCAGCTTGGCCTCGCCGTTCTGATAAGCATAGTCAGCCTGCTGCTTCATATCGCTCGCGCTGCCGATCACTTCGCTGCTGGTACCGACGGAAGCCTCGATCCCCCTCATAATGGTCATCATCAACTGATTGATGCTCTCGATTTCCGCATTGACATTTCGAATCAATGTGTTGGTATTTTCCATAGAAGCCGAAAGTTCTTCCGTGACCGCTATGTTATCCGAAGTGCCATCCGCCAGAGACAGAGAAGAAACGTGCATGCTCTCCGCCTTTTCGTTCAAGGAATTGGAACAGTCGTTCAAAGTATCCGAGATGGACTGCAGCGACCCGATCAGACCGTCAGTGGCTGCTGCGATACTGCCCAGCTCATCCCCGCGCCTGGTGTGCTTTCTGATCCTCGGATTATCCGCCACATTGAAGTTCTGCAGTGCCACGATACTCTCCTCGATCGCACCCATGGGACTTAAGAAGCCTTTGATGATCGCAACGGATATGATCAGCATCACCACCAACGCGCTGATCGAAAAAATCAGCATGATCCGTTTCAGACTGGTCGTGCCGGAAAAGATCTCCGCCGCATCATCGGATACGATGAAAAGCCAGCCTCTGTTTGCCATATAATAATAGGTCGCGATATTATCCTGCCCGTCTTCCTGATATTCCCGGAACCCCATATCGTTGTCGCTCTGCCCTGCATAACTGCTGCACAGCGCCTGTAAATATTCCTCCTGCACATCCGTACCGACCAACTCGTCATTCTCGCAGAAAATGTACTGTCCGCTCGCCGCATTCACCATGCAGTACTCCGCGTTCTCCATGCCCTGCATCGTCAGGGAATCCAAAAGCTGGATCAATCCCGTGGTGAACACGCCGCCGCCTACCAGACCGATAGGATTTCCATTCTCGTCAAGCACGGCGCGGTACATGGATACGATCTGCTGCCCGCTGGCAGGAGAAATGATAATGCCTGTATTGTATACGCCGTCCGCCGCCAGCATGGCATCCTGCAAAGCCTTTAACGGATCGCCTTCTCTGGTCGTGATCCCTACGACGCCGGCATTCGTATGCGCCAGCACGTGCGTGTTCCACTCACTGACATAGATGCCTTCCAGATTATGGATGTCCGCTGAAAATTTTTCCGTATAGGCCTGTGCCGCCGCCTGTGCCGCCGCATCTGTAGGATTTTTTAAAATAGCCTGGATCTCTCCTGCGCGGCTGTAAGCAGTCAAAATCCCTTCCATTTCCTGTATGTAGTTTTCAATGATCCGGCTACGCTCCTCCACCACTGTTTCCATGTTGTTCGTGGTGCTCTTTCTGGTGTTATTTGTGATGGAATTACTCACAAACAAAACCATTGCTCCCATAATTACGGTCTGCATGACCAGAACGCAGATCGTGATCTTTGTCCCTAAGCCCAGCTTTCCTCGGTTCATCTCGTGCCTCCTGTTCTGATGCGTTCCCCGTGCATCTTTTGTGTTTGTTTGCCATTGCTGTCTCACACCGGGGAAACCTCTACTCCCCAATAGATGTAAATCGTCTAACATTGTCATATCATTATAGCTGAGCCCACCCTGCTTGTCAATGTGACCGGGCAGGAAAAAGTACCGTCTTGGTCAGTTCAGAGAGAAGGACAACAGGCTCAGGCAGCCGCCCCCGCGATAGGTCAGATAAATAGCCTGTTTCCCGTTCGGAATCTGCACGGGCGCAGCGGATTCCTCCCACACATTGGAAGAAGTCACCGGGATCTTCGCCAGGACGTCTCCGTCCCAGGCCGTGCGCACCTCGAATACGCCGTCCCCGTATGCCCTGGTCTTGATGCGGATCTCGGAGATCCCCTGACAGTCAAAATACTTGAATCCCGCCGTAGCGCCATCTTTCATGTTGGCAATATAACCCGGTTCCTCGTCACCGTCCCTGCCGTCCTGCATGATCTTGGGAAATTCATCCCCGCCCACATAGACGGAAGGTTTCTCCGTAAAGAGGTGGCAGGCCAGATAAGCCCCATACTCTCCTTTTCCGACCAGCGGACCGCCATTTAAACCGCAGGACGTGATCTCCACCTGCGGAATCCTTCCATCCGGCAGGATCTCCAGTTTTTCCGCGCAGCCCTGCCTGCTGTACCAGGTGCCATTGGTGTGCCTGTGATAAAAAATATACCATTCACCGCCTATCTCTACCATGCTGCCGTGATTGTTTGCCCCGTAAGCCACCGGCATGTCAGCAGGCTTATAGGTATCGATATGCAGATCACAGTTGCTCACCAGAACGCCGCCATAGACAAAACCGTCCGTCGGGTTTTTGCTGGTGGCATAGCACAACTCGTGCATGACAATGGAAGAATAGATCATATAGTAGGTATCTTTGACCTTACGGATGGAAGCGGCCTCAAAATACTCATGCTCCTCAAAGCCCGTACCCTCGCTGTACTCACAGCCGGGGATCACGATTTTCGGCTCCTCCACGATCGTCAGCATATCGGGCCCCAGCACGGTGGCCTGCGCACCGCTGCGGGATTTATCTCCCCTGCCGCAGAAGCCTGTGTAAAGATAGGTGCGGTCCCCCTCCGTCAGCACGCCGGGATCGAACTGCGGCTCATCTCCCGCCCGCTCTCCGAGCCTGGTGCCGTCCTCATAATGCACATAACCGTAAAACTCATAGCGTCCGGCAGGCGTATCGCTGACCGCCACGGAGACTACGCACACTTTGTCAAGCACATAATACAGATAGTATCTGCCATCCGGTCCGACCGTGATATCCGGCGCGTACAGACACATCTTGCCCTCCTTGTTCATGGGATCTTCGTTTCTGGGATAGATCACGCCCTCATAACGCCAGTCGCCAAGGTCCGTGATGGGAGCTGACCAGCACACATAATCGCCCATGCAGAAGACATAGCCGTTAAAGAAATCGTGGGAACCGTAAACATAGACTCTGCCGTCAAAGACATAGGGCTCCCCGTCGGGTATGTATTCCCAAGAGGGAAGATAGGGGTTAAAGGCTTGTTTTTTCATATGACACTCTCCTTCTGTTTATGATTCTATCTTTTTGCATTTATCATTGATTCGATGGGGATTCCATCCTCTGTCTCTTTGTTTCTTATCGCTTCCAGGGATCCGTTATGGCATACGCGCTCTCGTAGACCCTGCGCAGCGCCTCATGGCTGTTATACTCCTGCGTAAGTACAAACTCCTTGCTCCAGGTCATATAGTAACGCCAGGGTACACGGCTTTTTTCCAGCAGTTCCATATCCGGGAGGATGCCGATCTCCGCCAGCGCCACCGGCTTTTCTTCCCCCATGATGGCGCGGAGCTTTTCATAAGCCTCGGCGTAATCTGTCTTCGTTCCTTTCTCAAAATAGAGATCGCAGGAAAAAATGTCCACTACATCGTCACCGGGATAGCCTTCCGCCAGCGGGCAGTTCCAAACCCACAAAAGATTATGTAAACCATAATGGCCGACAAAATATTCATACTGCAGGCGGAACAGCTTTGCTGCCACTGCGGGCCCTTTGCTGCCCCACCAAAACCACTCTCCCTCAGATTCGTGGAAAGGCCGCCATAAAATGGGAATGTCCTCCTCCAAAAACGGCCGCAAATGTCCCGCGATCACATCCATATCCCGATAAAATGCCTCCCGCTCGGCAGTCCCCTCCTCAAGCACCTTTTCCGGATCAAAATCCGTGTTGCGGCTGTAAAAGCTCTTGTCCTGACCGCCAACGGGAGAAAACCAATGCCAGGTAAAGGTCACGACACCACCGCTTCTCCCAAAAGCAAGCGCCTGTGCCAGTGTATCCTTATTTTCGTCGATCTCTGTCCGACAGGCTTCGTCACCCGTCTCATAACGAATATTCGGAGAATAGGCCAACAACTCGAAACCACGCAGCGCCGGCTCCTTTCCCGTGATCTTCCTGATCTCGTCGATTTCCTCCATTTTCACGGTCTGCGTGTGCTGACCCGTCAGAATCCCCTTCCCTTTCAGGGAATCCAAATCATGGAATAATTTGCGCGCATTCGGCGTCGCCTGTCTGTTTGTCGGTTCCATGCTGCCTTACCTGTACCTTTCTCTTTCGAAGTGAATTGCGAAACAATTTACTCCTGTTATTTTTTTCAGTATAACACTATTGGCAGCAGAAATCCTAGCCCCATTTTTCTATAGATGATAAATTTAATGTGTCAGCATCTCCTCAATAAAAATCCCATATCCCTTAGTGGAATCATTTACCAGCACGTGCGTTACCGCCCCCACCAGTTTTCCGTTCTGGATAATGGGACTACCGCTCATGCCCTGAATGATACCGCCCGTCAGCATCAGGAGTTTTTCATCCACCACACGGATCACAATGCCTCGGTTCACATTTTCATGTTCCTGGTTGACCTCCACGATCTCCACATCGTAAAACTCAGGCTCCCCGGAAACAGAGCAGATGATTTGAGCAGGCCCCAGCTCGATCTCCTGCTTTAACGCGATAGGAACGGGTTCAAAAGCGGTGCTCTCCAAAAGAGTGTGGTCACAAACGCCAAAGATTCCCGCCACCGTATTTTCAGTGATCTCTCCAATCACATTATCGCTGTCGTACTCGATGTACCCCGTAAGCTCTCCCGGCGCTCCCCCTGCCCCTCTGGTGATGCCCACGATCTCCGTGCGATAGAGCACGCCCTCCTCCAGATTCATGAGGATGGAGGTATCCACATCGTTGATGCCATGCCCCAGTGCGCCGAACGTGTCGTCAGTATCCTCGTAGGTCATCGTGCCGATTCCCTGCGCATTATCCCGGATCCAGATCCCCAGTTTCCACTCCTGCATCTGATTTTCATCCGCTTTCAGCATAACATCTGTTATTTCTCCGCCCCGTCGAATCGTCAACACCATGTCTTCTCCCTCAGAGGCTTCTACCATGCTGATAAAATGTTTCTTATTTTCCACCGCCTCGCCATTGCTCTTTAAAATATAGTCCCCCTTCTGCAGAACATATCTGGCCGGCGATACCGTCTCCCCTCCGCTGTTTTCAAACTCACCTATCCCCACGACCAAAACACCCTCCGTTTTGACATAGATGCCTATGGGGATTCCCGAGGGGATCAGCATTTTATCCTGAATTACCTCGATATCCACATTTTTATAAGGTAAAACGCCAAAGAGTTTCAGATCCATCTGGTAGGTATCGATCTGATTTGCCTTCAATCTGACAGTCCGCGTAAAATCGATATGCAGGCTTTCGGTTTTCCCTGCCTTTTCCGCATTTTGGAGGGCTCTTTCGTCCGCTTCGCTCAAATCCGTGACCGCAGAAACCAAAGCAGCCTCCTCCCCCGTCCGATAGATTTCTCCGGACACAGGGATTCGAAAATCAAATTCCTGCTCAACGCCTGCTCGAATCTTGATTTTGGAAGGGATCTTATCCCAATAAGAGATATAGGCCGCAAGAAAGAGCGCAGCTATCCCTGTAAAAAGCAGCGTCCATAAAAATAATCTGTACTTTTTCTCCTGTTGTCTGGTCATTATGATTGAATTACTCACGCTTCACATACCTCTCCTGAAAATTTATCAAACAGCGAATAAGCAGATTCGGAATGCCTCTGTCGCTTTCCTCACTCGCGTTGCTCGTCATAAATCGACACAGCCTGTCTTACATGCAAGCATGCAGCCTGTCTCTGTCGCTTTCCTCACTCGCGTTGCTCGTCATAAATCGACACAGCCTGTCTTACACGCAAGCATGCAGCCTGTCTCTGTCGCTTTCTGACTCTGCTTATCCGCGCAAAAAAGGACACACATTACAGTATGTCCCTTTTCTATAATAAGAATCTGTTTTTTTCTTGCAATTTTTTCTAATAATGTTTGGTTTTGCCTGCCATCTCCTTCATTTCTTCCGCGTTTTGCAGCGCGGCTTCCGTGATTTGATCACCACCCAGCATTCTTGCAAGCTCTCTCACGATTTCCTCTCCCGAAAGCTCCCGAATATCCGTAAGCGATCTTCCCTCCGATACCTGCTTCTCGATCACAAAATGGGAATCTGCCATGGCTGCAATCTGCGGCAGATGCGTAATACAGATCAACTGATGGTTTTTTCCCAAAATCCCCATCTTTTCCGAGACCTTCCAAGCCGTCCTGCCGCTGATTCCCGTGTCGATCTCATCAAAAATCAGCGTTTCGATTTCATCCTTATCCGCAAGGACCGTCTTTAATGCCAGCATAATACGCGAAAGCTCGCCGCCGCTTGCCGTCTGTGCAAGTTCTTTCAGCGGTTCGCCGGGATTGGTGGAAAGCAGAAAACAGATTTGATCCCAGCCGTTTTCTCCCATATGCTCCTCGCTGCCCTCCAGGCGAATCTCAAAAACTGCCTGTTCAAAATTGAGGTCCAAAAGCGCCTGCTGCATCTGTTCAGAAAGTGTGCGGGCGTTCTTTTCTCGGATCTTTGATATTTCTTTACATAGAAGAAGCGCTTTCTTCCGTGATTCTTCCACTCTGCCCACAAGTTTTTCCCGATAAGCATCGTAGTCCCTGTACTTTTCTATGGTTTCCTGCGCTTTCGCCTGATATGCTAAAATTGCCTCCACACTGCTGCCATATTTTGCCTTCAAATGATTGACAAGGTTCAGCCTCGTTTCCGTTTGCTCAAAGGCTGCCCCGTCAAAGGAAAGTCCAGCCAGATAGGCTGCCATTTCCCTGTTATAGTCGTTTAAGAGACTGTCAATATCCAAAAGCTGCCGCTCATATTCCTGCAATGTCTCATCGTAAGCGGAAACGCTTTTGATCTCCCGCAGCGCCCTGCCGATCGCGCTGCCCGCTCCGTCACCCTCATAGCCGCATAACGCATGAGCCGCTGCCACTGCTTCCTCGATCTTTCTGGCGTTGCACATCCTCTGATAAGTTTTTTCTAATTCCTCATCTTCCCCCGGCACGAGCGCCGCTTCCTCGATTTCGGTACACTCAAACTCCGCCAGCGCACATTCCTTCCGTCTCGTCTCCTCGTCCGTCGCATTCTCCGAAAGCTCGCGCTCCGCCTCCCGATACTGCCCGTAAATCTCCTTCAGTGCCGCCTTCTTCTGCGCAAGATCACCGCCTGCGTAAGCATCCAGGATCTCCATCTGCTTCGCTGCCTTTAAGAGGGACTGATGCTCATGCTGTCCGTGAATATCGATCAGGATCTCCGAAAGCTGCTTGAGCTGTCTGGCGGTCACCGTCTCCCCGCAGACCTTACTGACGCTGCGGTTTTCCATGATCCTTCTCTGTAAGATGACCCTGTCCTCCTCCAAGGGCAGTTCTAACGCCTCGATTGCTTTTTTCTGAGCAGGATCCTCCACCCAAAAAACCAGCTCCACCAGCGCATAGTCCGCCCCCGTGCGAATCAGCTCCCGATCCGCTTTGGCGCCCAATGCCAGATTGATGGAACCGATGATAATCGACTTTCCCGCACCCGTCTCCCCGGTCAGGATATTGAGCCCCTTATCGAACTGTACCTCCGCCTCATCGATCAAGGCTAAGTTTTTCACATGTAAACTTTCAAGCATAGTAACCACCCATCACAAAATCAATGCAGAGAATGCCGCATTTCACCCTACCATCCTGCCGATCTTCTCCATCACGGTCTGCGCATCCGCTACACTTCCCATCGCCATCATTACCGTATTGTCTCCGGCAATACAGCCTACGACCTCCTCGATCTTCATGGCATCGATGGCGGCGGCAACTGCCATCGCCATGCCCGGCACTGTCTTTAACACCAGGAGGTTTTGCGCCGGCGCCATGGAAACATAACCTTCCTTCAGCACCCTGCCGTACTTATCGCCCAGATGCAGCTCCTCCCCGTCAAAGGTCACATATTTCTGCTGTCCCCTGCCATTCGGGATCTTGGAAAGCTTCAATTCCCGGATATCTCTGGACACCGTCGCCTGCGTGACCTGATAACCTTCTTTTTGCAGAAGCTCCACCAGCTCCTCCTGCGTCTCCACCTCGTATCGGTTGATCAGCTCTATGATCTTTTCCTGCCGCATTTTCTTCATTTTCTATCCTCATAAACATCACTCATCTTCTTATGCAGTACCGTCAAAAAGCTTTCCGTATTGAGCCGCAGGATCCCTGTCGTCTTATCCGCCCGCCGAATCACCAGACGATCCCCGGTATACATCGTGATCTTGTGGCTGCCGTCAAAGTTCGCTTCCACGACCTGCCGGCCTCCGTCTTTTGCCCACGGGATCTCCACAGTGATCTCATCCTCCGGCGAAAACACGATGCTGCGCGTGTTCAGCGTATGGGGACAGATCGGTGTCAGCAGTAAAAGGTTCGCAGACGGCTCCACGATGGGTCCGCCCGCCGAAAGATTATAGCCTGTAGAACCGGTGGGGGTCGCCACGATCACACCGTCCGCGCAGTAATCATTCAAAAAACGTTCATTCACATAAATACGTACACTTACGATCTGCAGTGAGCCGCAGCGCGAGATCACGACATCATTTAAGGCATACCGTTCTTCTTCCCCGCCCGCCGCAAAGATCCTGCCGGAAAGCATCATTCGCTCCTCCCGCACAAACTCATCCGCCAGCAGTTTATCCAGCGCTTCCTCTATCGCCGCGCTTTCCACCTCCGCCAGATATCCCAGTGAGCCCAGATTGATCCCCAAAAGCGGCAGTTCTCCATCCATCAGATTCCTTGCCGCCCGCAGCAGCGTACCGTCTCCGCCCAGCACCAGGGCACAGTCCGCCTCAAAGCTGCCTTGCGCCGGAAAATCGTTCTTTTCATTTTTGAGACAGACCGCCTTTCCGCCATGGTTTTCGATATAGGTAACGATCCGGTCCGTAAAGCCCCCCTGTGGATCCTTCACTTCATTTGTGATCACAAAAAAGTTTTTCATCCGCCATTATGCCTCGTTAAGCGCCCTGTGCGCTTCCTCAACGACTGTCTCGATCTGCATTGCAGTAAAATCGATCCTCCCTTTGCCATTTCCGTCGTCCTCAGACAGGCTCTCCACTGCCTTTTCCAGCCACATCAGATACTCGATATTCCCCTCGGGTCCTTTAATGGGCGAATAAGTCAGTCCCTTTACCCAAAAGCCGTTCTCCCCCGCAAAGCCCGTCACTGCCCGCACGACCTCGACGTGTACCTTCCGGTCGCGCACGACGCCCTTCTTGCCAACCTTTTCCCGACCGGCTTCAAACTGGGGTTTGATCAGACATATCATCTCTCCCTTTTCCCGCAGAAGCGCTCTTGCCGGGGGCAGGATCTTTGTAAGAGAAATAAAGGAGACATCCACCGAGGCAAAGTCGATGGGCTCCTTGATCTGCTCGTTTGTCACATAACGAAAATTGGTCTTTTCCATGCAGACCACCCGCTCGTCGCACCGCAGTTTCCAGTCGAGCTGTCCGTGCCCTACATCGATGGCATAGACCTTTTCTGCGCCGTTTTGCAGCATACAGTCCGTAAACCCGCCCGTGGAGGCGCCGATATCCATGCACACGCTGCCTGTCAGGGTGATGGGAAACTCCCGCAGGGCGCGTTCCAGTTTCAGCCCTCCCCTGCTCACATAGGGGATCGGCTTTCCCTTGACCTCAATCTTTATCTTACTCTCGTCAAACTGTGCCCCTGCCTTGTCCTCCCTCTGGTTATCCACAAACACGCTGCCCGCCATGAGAAGCGCCTTTGCCTTTTCCCTGGAGGGCGCATAGCCCTGCCTGACTAAGATCACATCCAATCGTTCCTTCATAATCGCCGCTTCCCCCGGCTGCCGCTTATCTGCTCTGCCCTATTGTCCTTTCTCGGTCAGCGCCCGGTAAGCGGAGACGACCCTCTCCTCCACCGAGACCGCATCGATGCCGACCTCCTGCTTCAAAAGTTCCACATTGCCGTGTTCCACATATTCATCAGGGATCGCGATCGTGAGGACACGCGCCGCTTCCTCGAGAGAATCCACATACGCCCGTACCCGTTCTCCGAAACCGCCGCTTATCACATTCTCTTCCATCGTAACAATAAGCCGACTCTTTTTGCACAGATTTGCAATCAATTCCTCGTCGATGGGTTTCACAAAGCGCGCGTTGACCAAAGAGCAGGGTATCCCTTTTCCCTGAAGTCTCTCCCTTACGGTAAGAGCCACTTTCACCATGCTGCCCACGGCATACAGGACGATTTCGCCCTCCTCATAGATTACTTCGCTTTTACCGTAGACGATGGGTGCCCGATACTCTTTCAGTCCGTCAAAAGCCTCCCCTCTGGGATAGCGGATCGCCACAGGAGCACCAAACTCTACGGCATACTTGATCATATCGGATAACTCCCATTTGTTCTTGGGAGCCAGAATGTGCATATTCGGTATGGAGGACAGGAAGGAGAGATCGAACAGCCCCTGATGGGTCTCCCCGTCGCTTCCTACCAGTCCCGCCCTGTCAATACAAAAGACCACCGGCAGATTCTGGATACAGACGTCATGCAGGATCTGGTCGTAAGCCCGCTGCAGGAAGGAGGAATAGATCGCCACAATGGGTTTTAAGCCGCCAGCCGCCAGCCCTGCCGCAAAGGTCACCGCGTGTTCCTCGGCGATCCCCACGTCAAAAAAACGCTCCGGGTACATATTACGAAACCGTTTTAAGCCCGTGCCGTCCGGCATGGCTGCCGTGATCGCCACGACCTTCTCGTCCCGCTGTCCCAGCTTACACATGACCGTAGAAAAAATATCCGTGTAGTTTGCCTTGGTCCTGGGCGAACTGGGAATCCCCGTTTCAATGTCAAAAGGCTCTGCGCCGTGAAATCTGGCAGGATGACGCTCCGCCGGCAGATAGCCCTTGCCTTTTTTGGTGATGACATGGACAAGTACTGCTTTCTTGACCTTTCTTGCCTCTCTGAAAATATGTAACATTTGGGGAATGTTGTGCCCGTCCACCGGACCAAGATAGGTGATCCCCATATCCTCAAAGAACATCCCCGGCACCACCAGCTGCTTAAAGCTGCTCTTGGCCCGCCTGATCTGACTTACGACCTTATCCCCGTATCCCGGTTTCCCCCGCAGAGATTTATAAATCTCTGCCTTCAGATCCAGATACATATCGGCAGTCCTGATATTGCTCAGATATTTGGAAACCCCTCCCACATTCTCGGAGATGGACATATCATTATCATTTAATACAATGATGAAATTCGTTTCCAGACGGGAAGCATTGTTAAGCGCTTCATAGGCCATACCGCCGGTGAGAGAGCCGTCTCCAATCACGGAGACGATCGTATTTTTGCCGCCTTGGATATCTCTTGCCTTGACCATGCCCAGTCCCGCCGAAATGGACGTAGAGCTGTGTCCTGTGTCAAAACAATCGCAGTCGCTCTCCTTACGTTTGGGAAAACCGCTGATTCCGCCAAACTTACGCAGATTGGCAAAACCGTCCCGACGGCCCGTAAGGATCTTATGGGTATAGGACTGGTGCCCCACATCCCAGATGAGTTTGTCTTCCGGCAGATCCAGAAAAAGATGCAGCGCCATCGTCAGCTCCACTGCCCCCAAATTTGACCCCAAATGACCACCCGTCACACTGATGGATTCAATCAAAAACTGTCTGATTTCCTCCGCAAGCACCCCATAATCCTCCGGTGCGATCTGCTTGATATCATTTGTCTGCGTTATCTGCTCCAGCAACATATTGTACGCCCCTTATTTTTCTCTGTAGATCAACCGCTCCACCAGATTCTCCAAAAACTCGTTTTTCTGCGGGAAAGACCGCAGGATCTCCACGGCCTCCTCTGACAGCTCCTGCACCTGTCTTTTCGACTCCTCCAGACCGTGCATGGCCACATAGGTAAGTTTGTGATTTTTCTCATCGCTCCCCGTGGGCTTACCCAGCACCTCGAGGCTGCTCGTCACATCCAGGATATCGTCCTGGATCTGAAAAGCAACACCGATATTTTCCGCGCATTTTGTAAGCTGCGCCACCGCCTTTTCGTCCGCCCCGGAAAGGACGGCGCCTATGGTCATCGCCGCCTGAATCAGCGCGGCGGTCTTATTCTTATGAATATAGAGAAGCGTTTCCTCCGTGGGCTCATTTTCCGGCTTCTCCGCCAGAAGATCCGCACACTGACCGCCAACCATGCCGTAAACGCCCGCTCTGCGTCCCAATAACGTTATGGCTGTCTCCACACGCTGATAGTCCTCAATCGTCACTGCCTTTTGAAACGCGCGAACTGCCGTCTCATAAGCATAATTCAAAAGCCCGTCCCCCGCGATCACGGCAATATCCTCCCCGTAAACCACATGCGTCGTCTTCCGCCCTCTGCGATAATCGTCGTTATCCAGGGCCGGCAGATCATCGTGGATCAAAGAATAGGTATGGATAAATTCGATGGCTGCCATAAACACAGGCAATGCCGCTACTGTGGAAGGCTTTGGCACTACGGTCCTGTCCGTCTGCCACACTTCGTCTGTTCCCACAAACAGGGCAGCGCTCTCCGCCATCAGGATGGGGCGCAGCCTTTTCCCGCCCGCAGACACGGCATACCGCATGGCATCAAGCACCATACGCTGCTCGCCCTCTGCTTTCGGCAGATACCTCTCCAGTATTTCCTCCGCCAGGTTCTTTCTGTTCTCCAGTTCCCCGTCAAAATTCATCCAGTCCACCGTCCTCGCTGATCTTTAGTACCTTCTTTTCCACCTGATCAATGGTCTCATTACAGTGTGCAAGGAGCGCCATCCCTCTGTTATATTGCGCAAAGGATTCCTCCAGCGTGATCTCCTCCGCCTCCAGACGGGCGATCACTTCCTCGATCTGTGCAAAAGCTTCCTCTAAAGATAACGTCTGTTCTTTTTCTATGGTTTCCTCTTTTTTCTTAGCCATACGCCGCCTCACTTACGTTTTGTATGTCAACGCATCCGTCTGCCCGTTCTCCCACGACAAATTCTCCGTTTCCGTTACCCGGGCCGACAATCTTCCATCCTTTACATAAACGCTGATCTGCTCTCCCACAGCCACCTGCGCCACCGAGGAAAGCGTTTTTCCGAAAGCGTCCGACGCATAGGCATATCCCTGACTCAGCTTATCCAGCGGTGAAAGTCCCTTCATCTGTTCGGCATAGAGCGCCAGTCTGTGTCTTGAATCCAAAAGCCGCCCCGCCATGGCCGTCTGTAATCGATCCTCAAGGGACAGCGCCTGTGTCTTCTTCGTGCGCAGCATCGAAAGCGGGCTTGCATATTTGAGCTGCAGCCCCAGCTGCTGCGCTCTGCCCCTGTAATTCCTGATCGTCCGCTCACACAGATGCCGCATCGTATAGGCGTATTCCGTCATCTGATCTGTCAACTGTCCAAAATCACAGACGGCAAGTTCCGCTGCCGCTGAGGGGGTAGGCGCCCGCAGATCCGCCACAAAATCCGCGATCGTCACATCTGTTTCATGCCCGACTGCCGAGATGATCGGAATCGGGCAGTCAAAGATGGCCTGTGCGACCGCCTCCTCGTTGAAGGCCCAGAGGTCTTCGATCGAACCGCCGCCCCTTCCCACGATGATCACATCCACCTGCTGCCTTTCCAGAGCGCGGATACCGTTTATGATACTGGGCGCTGCTGCCTCCCCCTGCACGATCGCCGGGTAGAGGATGATCTGCACATAAGGGTTCCTGCGGGAAGCAATATTGATGATATCCCGGACTGCCGCCCCCGTCTGTGCCGTCACCACACCGAGCCGCTTCACATAGCGGGGGATCGGCTGTTTATACTGGTCGGCAAACATCCCCCGCTCCGCAAGTTCCGTTTTCAGCCGTTCATATCTCTCATACAGCGCGCCGATGCCGTCCAGCTCGATCTGTCTGGCATAGAGCTGATATTTTCCGTCCCGCTCATAGACATCCACCGTGCCGGCTGCGACCACCTGCTGCCCCTCTGCCATACGAAAGGGCAGGCCGCCCCTGTCGGAGGAAAACATAACACATGATATCGTACTTTTTGCATCCTTGAGCGTAAAATAAATGTGACCGGAAGAATGGTACTTGCAGTTGCTGACCTCCCCCCGGATACGCGCTTTCTGCAGCATAAAATCCTGCGTGAACATATTTTTGATATAAGAATTGACCTGTGCAACCGTGTATATGTTCTGCATACCAACCTCTATGTCACAGCTTTGCTGTGACTCAAATCAGTGCGGAGAATGCCGTATTTTGGGCATTCTCCTGTGTGAGACTTAGAACTTCTCCACGAAACAGCCTCTGCTGTGAGTGGCTAGAAGTTCTTCTCACACTATCTTTACGCAAATTTTGCCAAAACACCATTCACAAAGCCAAAAGAAGCATCCTGCCCAAATTTCTTGGCAAGTTCCACCGCCTCGTTGATCGCGACGCCGGTGGGAACATCCTCGTCATAACAAATCTCATACACCGCCAGCCGCAGGATCGTCAAATCGACCTTACTCATCCTGCCGGTATCCCACCCCTGCGCTTTCTCATTCAGCTGGGAATCGATCTCAGACAACTTCTCGGAAATTTTGTGATATTTATCGGAAACATAGGCCGCATCTTCGTCTTTCGCAGCGTCTTCTTCCTCAAAAAACAGTTTTTCCTGTTCCGCCATATCCTCCATTTTGTTAAATTCCACGCGGAATAACAGCTTGAAAATCTGTTCCCGTAACTCTCTCCTGCTCATAACCAGCCACTCATCCTATTTTTCTCTCGTCACGTTGATCCCGGCAATGCGGATGTTCACATCCTGCACCTCCAGGCCTGTCATATTCTCGATAGCACTTTTCACCTTTGCCTGTACTTTCTGACAGGTAGTCGGGATATTATAGCCATATTCCATAACAACGGCAAGTTCCGCCTTGACCTTTTCCCCAGACACTTCCACTCTGGCTCCTCTGGATAGACCCCTGACGCCCACCCTGCTCAAAAGCTCATTGGTGAGATTTCCCGCCATGGCTGCGATACCTTCCACTTCCGTGGCGGCGAGCGCTGCGATCATTGCCACCACATCGTCAGCGATCCTGACGGTGCCGGTGCTTTCCGCCTGCAATTCATACCCGTTCTTATCCGCTCCCTGTTCCATGCTCATCTCACGTCCTCCTCAATGTTTGGCTTAATGGTTTCAGTATATCAAAGTTTCTATTTTTTGCCTAGCCCTATTCCTTCCCATCCCTGCGGCTTTCTCAAAGCCAAAAGCTCAGGCTGTACTGTTTTTCATTCTCCACGTAGGACACTGACCCTCCCTGACAGTCGAGATACCGAAAAATCTCCTGCTCCCCGATCAACATCTCCCGCATCTTCTGATACACGGACGCTCCTGCACATTTCAGGGTCACATAATCCTCTCCCTTGCGATAGCTTTCATCAAAGGCCGCCGCAACTTTCTCCTCATTCCACTCCTCAAAATAAACGCCTTCCCGCACATAATAGTTCGCCTCCGTGGCGGTACAGACAGGCAGTGGCACTACGTTATCAAAGGTATGCGTCTGCTCCATCTGTTCGGTCGTCACACACAGATAGTCGTAATTGATCGTGGGTATCTTTCCGGCGGGATAATCACTGCCTACGGCTTGATAGGAAGCATCCCCCCAGGTGGTGTCTACATAGTAGTATTGCCCGTCGATCCGCACCAGATTCCAGGCATGTCCTTCGCCGCCCACGACTTGTCCCAGCACCAGCGTCGAAAAAATCCCTGCCCGCTCCAGAAGATACTGCGTCGCCTTCGCATAGCCCTGGCAGACCGATTTTTTCTCCAGAAAGACGGAGCAGATGTTTTGACTGTCCTTTGCCGAGGCGTCATAGTCCGTGTGATGGATCAGATACTCGTAGATATACTTCACTTTCTCATATTCATCAGCGTCTTCCGATATCCCTGCGAGACATTGGTTTACATAACTATCAATCTGCACCTGTTTTTGCTCTGCTTCTTCTCTGCTGATGCTGTAGCTTCCGGTAAAGGTTATTTTCTTGAGGAGCGTACCCAGCGTATATTCCGTATAGGTGTAACCCTCCACATAAAAGATCTCGGGATGGTCGTTCACCACACACTGAAAAATACGGGATATCAACTCCTTGTCACAGGTTGACAGCCTTACGTTTTCCCGATAATAGAGGAGGGCGTCCAAAATTTCCAGATACAGCTCCTGCTCCGGCTCTGAAAGCTGTCCAAATGCGTAGCAGTTCTCCTGAGCGTCCCGCAGGGCGTCGTCCGTGCGGGCAAGCACCTGCTCCGGCAGCTTTTCTACCGTCTGCCCGGCGCCCGTCTCCTCCTGCCTATAGAGGCTGCTCTCCTGCTTTGGCAGATTCCACGAAAGATAAAAGAGGGTCCCCGACAACAGCAGCATACAAAATAGCAAAACACCTGTTTTTTTCATAAGAAGCCCTCCTTTCAAACCGTTCTCCGCGCGTTTTACGCCACATCACCTAAACCGCCGCCTGTCTCAGCTCTTGCCAAATTCCGAGAGGATCAAACCCTCATTTCTCTCCACCGTCATGCCGATACTCCACTGATTGACAAAGAGAAGCAGCGGACGTTCCTTTAAGTCTTTGATTTTTTTCATATCTGAAGTGCCGGTCAGCTTGTCCAGATCAATGTCCCGATTCTCGATCCAGCGAATATACTCATAGGGAAGATTTTCCAGTTTGATTTCCACATTGTATTCATTCTCCAGGCGGTATTTGAGCACGTCAAACTGCAGTACGCCCACCACGCCCACGATGATCTCCTCCATACCTGTGTTAAATTCCTGGAAGATCTGGATCGCACCCTCCTGCGCGATCTGCATGATGCCTTTGACAAACTGCTTACGCTTCATCGTGTCCATCTGCCTGACTCTGGCGAAATGTTCCGGAGCAAACGTGGGAATGCCCTCATAGGCAAACTGCTCTCCCGGCATGCAAAGCGTGTCGCCGATGGAAAAAATACCCGGATCAAAGACACCGATAATATCTCCCGCATATGCCTCGCTTAAGATTTTCCTCTCAGCCGCCTGAATCTGCTGAGGCTGGGAAAGACGCATGACCTTTCCCCCCTGCACATGCTTTACCTCCGCATTCACGTCAAACCGCCCCGAGCAGATGCGCATAAATGCAATACGGTCACGGTGCGCTTTGTTCATGTTCGCCTGAATCTTAAAGACAAAGGCTGAAAATTCGTGCTCAACGGGGTCGATGAGACCAATATCTGCCCTGCGGGCAAGCGGCGTTGTCGTCATCTTGAGAAAGTGCTGTAAAAAGATCTCCACCCCAAAGTTTGTGAGTGCCGAGCCGAAAAATACCGGTGTCAGATCCCCCGCCTGCACTTCTTCCAACGAAAAGGGAGCGCTGGCACCGTCCAAAAGCTCAATCTCATCGTTCAACAGAGACAGTGCCTCGCTGCCGATCTGCGCTTCCAGAGCTGCAATATCCGCCACGGGGATCCTGGTAGCCTGTCCCTCCTTCGTTCCCTTTTCCGTGTCCGAATAGGTGATCACGCACTGACTCTCCCGCTCGTAGACTCCCTTAAAATTTTTACCCGAACCGATGGGCCAGTTGATGGGACAGGTGGCGATACCCAGCTCCTTCTCGATCTCGTCCAAAAGCTCGAAAGTATCGTTGGCGTCACGATCCAGTTTGTTGATAAAGGTAAAGATCGGGATATGGCGCATCACGCAGACCTTAAACAGCTTTCTGGTCTGGGCTTCCACGCCCTTTGACGCGTCTATGACCATCACCGCCGAATCCGCTGCCATCAGCGTTCTGTACGTATCTTCTGAGAAGTCCTGATGCCCGGGCGTGTCCAAAATATTGACGCAAAAGCCGTCATATTGAAACTGCAGTACGGAGGAAGTAACTGAAATACCTCTCTCCTTCTCGATCTCCATCCAATCAGAGACCGCATGTCTGGCCGTCGCCTTTCCTTTCACGCTGCCCGCCAGATTGATGGCGCCCCCGTAGAGCAGGAATTTCTCCGTCAAAGTAGTCTTTCCCGCGTCCGGGTGTGAAATGATGGCAAAGGTTCTTCTCCTGTTTATTTCTTCCGCATAGTTTCCCACGTTTTTATCCTCCCAAAGCAGCGCTGCTGCATTGCTTCTATTCTTTCCGTATCCCACCGTATCCCGGCCTGTGAATCGGCCTTTACAGCATGGATGTCCCCGAAAATGCAGGCTTGATCCCAAAATAAGCCAGCACCGTGGCGCCGATGTCCGCAAAGGTATCCCTGGTTCCCAGATTTGCCGGCGTAACCTGCTTCCCGTACATCAAAAAGGGCGTATACTCCCGGGAATGATCTGTGGAAACCGTATAGCCCGGGTCGCAGCCGTGGTCCGCCGTGATCATCAGGATATCTTCCTCTCTCAGCCTGTTCATGATCTCGGGCAGCCGCCCGTCAAAATAGGTGAGCGCCTTCGCATAGCCGTCCACATCGTTGCGGTGTCCGTAGAGCATATCGTAATCCACCAGATTGACAAAACAGAGCCCTTCGAAGTCCTGTTCCAGATATTCCAGCGTGCGCTCGATCCCTTCCTCGTTTCCCTTCGTATAGACCCCCTCCGTGATGCCCTTTCCGGCAAAGATATCCCGGATCTTGCCCACGGAGATCACTGATTTTCCGTCGTCCTTAAGCTGATCCAGCATGGTCGTCCCCGGCGGGAGCAGGGAAAAATCGTGGCGGCGGGGCGTCCTGGTAAAATGCCCGCCGCAGGGACCGATAAAGGGTCTGGCGATCACGCGGCCCACGCCATGCTCTCCCTGTAAGATCTCTCTGGCAATGCGGCAGTACTCGTAGAGCTGCTCCACCGGAACGATGTCCTCGTGCGCTGCGATCTGAAACACGCTGTCGGCAGAAGTGTACACGATCAGGTCACCCGTACTCATATGGGCATCCCCGTACTCCTGGATCACGGCAGTGCCGGAATAGGGTTTATTACAGAGCACACCGCGGCCGGTCCTCGCAGAAAACGCCTCCAGCACCTCGTCCGGAAAACCGTTCGGATAGGTGGGCAGCGGCTTCTCTGAGAGGATCCCCGCGATCTCCCAATGCCCTATGGTAGTATCCTTTCCTCTGGAAGCCTCCTTCATACGGGCGATCCGCGCCGCAGGCGCCTCTGTTTTTTCTCCGCAGTCCACGCCATCCAGATTAAAAAGCCCTAGTTTTCTCATATTCGGCATGGCAAATTCGGGGCTTTGGGAAACGGAGCGCAGGGTATTGGTTCCCTTATCCCCGTATGCCTCCGCGTCCTCCATCTCCCCGATGCCAAAACTGTCCAACACGATCAGAAAAACTCTTTTCATCTTTTGCCTCCTGTACTAAAAACTCATACTTTACTATAGTATCACAAAATCCGGCGCAATGCACTCACTTGTGGCAGTTTATTTCCCACCCTATTTTTCGCCGGCATTCACGGTACTGATCACGATGGCATCCGCACTGACCCCTGTCTTACGGATCACGATGTCCTCAATCTGTGCGCGCTGCGCTTCCGACAGCTCCGTCGTATTCACCACCACGTCAACGCTCTCCCCGTCAATGCTGACGATGGCGTCGTCAAAGCCCTTTGCCTCCAGAAGGATCTCCGCCGCCGTCTCCTTCTCCGCAATATCCGTCATGGAGATCATGCTGTTTACGGCATCCTGCTTCTGGGTCTCACTGATATTGGCATTGTTGATGATCTCTAAGAGCGTCTCCTTATTCTGCATACGGGTCTGCTCCTTTTGAAGCTTTGCGCCGGAGAGGGCTGACGTCGTCTGCGCCGAGGTAAATACCGCCTCTCCCGGCACCTCATCCATCTGCTCCTCCGCAAGCGCCTGCGCGAGCTCCTCGTCCACACTGCCGTCCCCTGACAGCGTCACATCGCTGTCCAGACTCACGATGTCACCGGTCGCCTTCTCGACGTCCTCGTCGGACAAATCCAAAAGCGCCGCGTAATCAGCTTCTCCATCCGTCTGCACCGACGCAGAGGTCTCCACTCCGCCGCTCACACTCATAAGCTTCTCATCTGTAACCTTTGTCCCTGCAAAATTCAGGTAGCCGGCCACCGCGATCATAATCGCCAGCGCTGTGATCATCATCTGGTTCTTTTTAATCATATTTTTCAATTTTTTCTCCCCTTCACTGATTATTTGTTTTCATTTTAATTATTGCTATTCTATTCATGTCTACTTCAAATAATACCTGAATAGCTTCGATTATGTCCCTGCGCACCCGCTCGCTGCCTGCCCCCTGCGCAATCACCACCACCCCCTCCACATCAGGGGATATCGTCCTGACCACAAGCGGTACTTCCTTGCCTCTCTCATCTACGGTCCTGACCACGCTCCTGTCCAGTTTCGTCTCCGACACATGGCGGCTGCCGCCTGCCGCATCCGTTTCCTGCGTATCGGAAACCTCCTCTTTGCCGTCTCTGGTCAGCACCTGTTCCTCCGAACCGGCAAGTGTGATCAACACCCGCACCTGCCCTGCTCCCTCTACAAAGCGCAGGCTCTCCTCCAGTTTCTCCTCCCAATATGCCGCGTAACTGCTGTGATCTGTTTCCATGTCGGCTTCGAACGTTTGTTCGCTTTGTATCTTATCATCTGATGTGTCCCATAGATTGGACTTTACCTTTTCTTTTTCCGTCGGCAGCGAAATCACACACAGAAGCATCCCGACCAGCACAAGAATCAGAAACTGATCCTTTCTGAGTTTTTTTTCTCCCGTCAGCTGCTGCAATTTCTTTTTAATCTCTCCCATCCCACCTCACCTCCACACGATCTTCTTCCCATTCCAAAAGCCCGGCAAAACGCAGGCGGTATGCTTCCAAGGTCTCGTCCTCCTTCATCCGGGATGCCCCAACAGTGATCTCCTCCACCATGATTTCCCCACCGACTGCGGCCTGCTCTCCCATTACTATCATCACTGAAAAGACCGCCTCCCCTCCCAAACACTCTGCCTCCGGCAGGGTGAGTTCTACCTGCTTTACCAGGCAGGGATCCCCCGCAAGATCGCGATTCAGCCGATCCGCTATCTCCTCCTCCATCCGTCTCACAACCGCAGCTTCCACCGCGCTCTCAGACGTCACGCCGGAAGCTGCCGGAAAATCTGACATCCCGACAGACTCCTCCAGCCGTTCAAAGACTGCAGACGGCGTCTGCCATTGTCCCCCTGCCATTTCCACAAAGGGCTTGAGAAAGAGCAGTAATACAATAACGCCCGATATTGATTTGACATACTTTTCGTACTGTTTTCCTGGCGCAAAATGCACGATTGCCTGCGCCACGATCATAAAAATACCGATTTCCCTGATAGTCTGCAGCATACGTTTCCTCCCGGTCTAAGCAGTATGATTTTTCAATCTGTCCTCCTTTACCATTCAGCGCACGAGCTGTCCCGTGGAGTAACTGATGATGGCCACCTGAATCAAAAACATCCCCACACAGGTCAATGTCAATTTCAGAAGCATCAGGTTTCCCTGCCCCACCCGGCTCACACAGTTTGTCAGACGCTTATCGCTGATAATGCCGACGAGCGCCGCGCTCAGCTTGATCACGCAGGCGGTGAGGGCTATTTTCAGAACCGGCACGGCGCAGAGCACAATCAGTAGCAGTGTCAGATATAAGCCCAGACTGTTCCTGACCAAAACCGCGCTCCCAAGCACCATCTCAAACATCCCCTCCGTCAGACCACCTACCCCGGGCAGGGCGGAGAGCGCTTTTTTCAGTGTACCTGACTGTAAAGAATCTATAACAGGTGATATCATTGATTGCAGCAGACTGAAACCCGTGACCAGCCAGAGCGATGCCTTGATGCTGCCCGAGATCCCCTTCTCCAAAAGCTCCAAAAGCAGCGCCAGCTTCTCCCCCGTCCATACTCCGTTGATCACCGTCAGCAGGACATACCCCTGAACGATAGGGAGCAGGATCGTCAAAAATCCCCACTCGATCAAATAAACCACCACCAGCAGCAAATGATAATAAGCCGCTGCCGAAGCGGCTCCCGAGGCGCTCCCCACCGCCAGGATATAGGTTGGGATGTAGAGCTTGATAAATGTTGTCACACTGCCAAGGACCTCCCGCACCGTTCCCACCGTACCCGCAAAAAATTTCAGGAGCACAGCGATCAGCAGTAAATAGATAAAATAAAAAGCCAGATCAGAAACCTGGTGATCCTGAAACAGATCCGCAAAACCGGCAAACAGCGCCGCTGTCACGCCCAAGATCAAAATCGTGAAAAACAGGGTCCGATACTCGCCTCTCTGAAATAAAACAGCATCTGTTATTCCATTTCCCAGTTTTTTGAATGCCTCCCAGATCTGCCCTTCCAGAATATCCGCAAGCACCGCCTTCCCATCAAAGGAAAAGGATGGAAACAGACTTTCAAAGTCCCTTGTGACACCATCCAAATCCATCTGCTCCCACAAAAGAGCGCTCTCTCCTGTCCCCAAAACAGTTCCTCCTCCCCGGCTGCCTGTCGATTGCCTCTGTCTGTCCGCGGTCTCCTATCCTGCAATGCTTTGTATGCTCTCCATCAGGGAGATCAAAATCGGCAGCCCCATCGACAGGATATAGACCTTTCCCAGCATCTCCATCTGCCCGGCAACACCGCCATAACCGGCATCCCTGCAGATGCCCGCACAAAACTCGCAGGCATAGGTTGCCCCGACCGCCTTTAACAGCAGAGAAAGATAACCGTAATGATCCTGCAGATATCCCCGCAAGACCTCCATGCCTGACAGGATCTGCAAAAAATAACGCATGATATATTCCAAGATGATCAGACAGACCGCCAAAGCCACATAAAGCCCATACTCCGCCTTATAAGCTTTCAAGGATACCGCAAACAAAATGGCAACCACGCCGATCGTTCCCGCCTTTATCATATCCATATGGCTTTCCCTCCTTATAATGCAAACAGCTCCTGCATCATCACAAACAGATCATAGATATAGGGAACGATCCAGGTTAAAACAAGAATTAATCCTGCGAGGCTGACCAGAAAACCCTGTTCTTCTCTGCCGCTATGTTTTAAAACTTGATTTAATATCGCCACCAGAATGCCTACTGCCGCAATCTTGAAAATCAAACTTACGCTCATTCGTCCTCCCCGGTCATTCCCATCACAGCAGCCAGATCGTCAGAAGCAATCCCGTCAGGATACTGACGCTGCGTATCATTTTTGTTTTGTTTTCACAGCCTTCCTCTGCCTGCCCGGCCTTTTGTGCCAAAAACGCTTCCAACCGCCCAATGCTTTCGGCTTGTCCTGTCTCCTCCTGAAATCCCAGCCTGTCCGGAAGCCTCGCAAACAGCTCCCGTTCCTCCTCCTGAAGCGGCTGATTTTTCAAAAAAGCCTGAAATTCCGCCTTCCATAACTCCGGCAGCCCGCTCCCGTTTGCGGCTGACGCCTCGCTGATCCGTTGGAAACAATTTCTATAACATATGTCATTTATTTCTGTCAGCATCAGACAGATTTCCGGCAGCGTATGCTTTCCATAAGCAATTTCCGTCCGTATGCGCTCCAGGATATGACGCATGGTATGAAGATGCCTGATCCGCTCCCGCTCCTGTCTGATCCTCATATTTCCCCAGCCGACACAGCCGATGAGGATACAGATGATACCTATCACCTTAAACATGGTTTTCCTTCCCTGTCATAGACGCCCTCGATTCCCCATGCACCCGCCGCCCTGTCCAGGACGACATACCGTTCAAACAGCCCTTCCTCCACGGCATAACGCATGAAATTTTTACGCAGCACTTCCTCCAAAGAACCGCCGTGGATCGTGGCAAGCAGCCTGCATCCACACCCGTTTGCCATCCGCAGCGCCTGCATATCCTCGATACCGCCCAGCTCATCCACCGCCAACGCCTGCGGCGACATTGCGCGGATCAGGCGCATCATGCCCTCCACCTTGGAACAGCCGTCCAGGACATCCGTGCGGATGCCCACATCGTTCTGGGCAATCCCTAAAAAACTGCCGGCAATCTCTGAGCGCTCATCCACCACACTCACATTGATCCCTCTCCCATAGGCTGTCCCATTGGAAATCTGCCTGATGATATCCCGCAGCATCGTCGTCTTACCTCCGCCCGGCGGAGAAATCAAGAGGGTGCTCACCACCCTTCCTCTCTCGTAGAGCAGCGGAATCAGCGGGTCTGCCGCACCCTTGACCTGATGCGCGATGCGGATGTTAAGATAACGTATGTATTTCAGATTGACGATGCGGTTTTCCCCATCCAAAAGCGCCTGTCCCGCCAAACCGATCCTGTGACCGCCCTGCACGGTCAAAAACCCCTGTCTGATTTCATCTGCAAAGGCATAGATGGAATACTGGCACAAATGCCTTAAGATTTCTTCCAGCTCCGCACTCTCCTGTCTGGCCGCCGCCTCCTGCCTGTCCACGATCCGCCCTCCCGGATCGACAAAGCGCTCCTTACCATCGACTAATATAGTCAACGGTCTTCCTGCCCGCAATCTGATCTCCTGCAGCTTCTCTGCCTGCCCTGCCACTTCTCTCCATCTGCCTCTGATCTTCTCCGGGAAAAGCCTGAGAATCTCCTCCTCACACATCCGCATCCCCCCTTGTCTCATTACAATATATGACGTATTGTCCGGGTTATGCTTGCAAAAAATAATGTCTCCCGCCCATGCTTTTTACAACCTAAAAAAACCAGTGGAATTTCCACGGGAAAAGGGGTAAAATAGATAAGAAAAAACAATCAATGAGGAAAAATCATGAAGTTAGATATGCACTGCCATACAAGAGAAGGCTCTCCTGACGGAAAGCTTGGCTTGTTGGAAAATATAGCGATTCTAAAAGAAAAAGGCTTTCAGGGAATGCTGATCACGGATCATAACTCCTACAAAGCCTACCGCTATTATAAAAAATTGAAAAAGATCCCCGAAGATTTTGTCGTCCTCAAAGGCATCGAATACGATACCCTAAACGCGGGACACATTCTGATCATCATGCCCACAGGAGTCAAGCTCCCGATTTTGGAACTGCGCGGACTGCCACTGCTGCTGCTTATTGAGATCGTGCACTTTTACGGCGGCATCCTTGGTCCCGCCCATCCCTGCGGCGAGCGTTTCCTAAGCATCTGCAACACACTGCGCGGGAAGCTTTCCGAGCACGTCTACCGCAGATTCGACTTTGTGGAAGGCTACAATGCCTGCGAAGACGCGGATTCGAATATGCGCGCCATGGCGCTGGCCAAGAAGTATAACCTCCCCTGCTTTGGCGGCAGCGATTCCCATAAGGAAGACTGCGCGGGACTGGGCTACACCGTTTTACAGGAAGATATTACCTGCGAGACAGACCTTGTCAACTATATCCGCGCCGGCAAAAAGACCATGATCGGCGGCAGGCACTACGCCCACACCACGAAGGCAAAACTGGGAAAAGTAAACAATGTGCTGGTCTACTCTTTCTGGATCTACAACAAGTTTTTGGCACTTCTGCGCAGAAAGGCCAGGAATTTCGAGTTGATGGAAGATCAACTGCTCGCTTCCCTGCGGGACGGCAAACGAAAATTACCTTCCGGTTATATCTCGCTGAGAGATAACTAAAAAAGGACGCCTTTCCTCTGCGAAAAGCGTCCTCTTATTATTCTTCTTCCTCGCTGTTTACGAGCTTCTTCAATTCCTCAAACGCGCTCTCATAAGTCTCTGACCGCATAGAAGGATTGTTGCGGATCATATCCCTCTTATAGAAATCCAAAAGCTTCTTCTCGCCCCGCTCCCGTTCTCTGTAAAGATTGAATTTGCCGCGCAGCTCCGCGATCTCCTCCCTGACGCTCTCTCCATAGGCTGTAGGCTTGCTCAAAAGCATCTCCTTCAAGGTGGCAAACCCCTGCTCCAGGCTGGAAGTCATATCATTGAGCCACACCTCTCTGCGCTCCCCGCGGTCCAAACGCCGCTGCTCCTTCTCGTCGTTATTGAAGGCAATGAACACATCCAACCGCTTCTGCATCCGCTCCAATTCCTCCCGCAGCCGCATGATACGGATCATAATGTCGCGCAGATCGAGCGCCGCCTTAAAGGAAAGCGTAAAATCTGCCACAATGTAGATCGTGATCAGCACTGTCACATAATTCAGCATACGCCCCGGCAGCGAAAACATAAACTGCTCGACCGGACGGTGGATCACTCTGGTCATAAGGATCGTCAGAAATCCCCATGCAATCGAGGAACGCAGACAGATACGTCCCTGAAAATTCAGGAACCTGCCCGTATAATCCCAATACCTGACCTTGAAAAGCGCCTCCATGACGACACCTGTCACATACTCCAAAGCCGTGGCGCCGATCACACCGGCGATATAAGTCAACAGCACATTGTCCTGATAAGGTCTCGACACCACCAGCATCATGGTCGCCCCGCTGCCATAAAGGGGCAGAAAGGGTCCGCGCATAAACCCTCTGTTGACCCATTTGTGGGATTTTAGGGATACCACGGCAGACTCAAAACACCAACCGCCAAAACAATAAAAATAAAAGAAAAATAACCACTGAAAACCATTATAGTTAAACATCAAGTCAAACCTCTCAAGTAACGTTTGATCCCCTTACACAAAGCTGATCACTTCCTCCTTGGGCGCCTTTGCAGGCTCCACCTGTATGGCGCGCAGCACCGGACCTTCTCCCTGGTAGCCCTCAAAATAGCATTTTTCTACCTTAGCGGTAACCTTCACCCACTGCTGGTCCTTGAGCGTATCCGCCCCCTCAAAAGCGCAGGCATATCCCAAAAATGCCATATCCTCCGCACAGCAGGTCATCGCCATGCGGCCCGGTACAAAGTACCCTTTGGGAAACTGCGTCGGCTTCAATACCATGGCCAAAAACGAAAGCGTTTTATCCTGATAACGCTCAATGTGATCCATGGTATCCAGATACCAAATTCCATAACCCATGTTATCTAATTCAATGACATCCGCTTTCAGATCATAGGGAAGCTCCTCCTCCATGATCTCGTTGATTTCCCCATTGGCATCCTCAAAAACGATCTCGGCGCCGGGATTGATGGCCTTCACATTCCGCTTATAGCTGCTTAGATCCTTCACCCCGTCACAGCGGTTAAAGATAATGAGCTCCGACTTCCTGATCTGCTCCGCCAGCAGAGACTTCATATTCGTAAAGTACATGGGAAACGTCGCGGCATTGATGGTCGTGACCTGCTGCTCGATTTTCCAATGCCAGGGGAGCTTCATCTCTTTGTAATTCCACATACCGTTATACTCGATAACAATACGTTCCGGTTTATGCTTCTTTTCCAGCTCAATGAGTCTGTTCGGCACAAAGTCCTCCTCGTCCTCGATGACCTCAAGCACCGTGCGGCTCTGCTTTAAGAGCACGGGATCGTATTCGATCTCTCCCTCCTCGCATACGATGAGCAGTGTCTTGCCCCGTACCTGAAAATAAGGCTGTGCCAATGTATAGGTGATAAACTCTGTCTTTCCGCTTTCCAGAAAGCCGTTGATCATATAGACCGGTTTCACGCTTCCCTCATTCCTTTCCGTCTTCTATCCTTACTGCAATTCCGTTCCTTACATTTAATATCAACCGTTATTTATTTTCCAAACAATTCCGCCAGTTTATCCTCTTTGAGCTTGGAGCCGATCACGCAGAATTTTCCTGTCACGCTCGGTTTGCCGTCTCTGACGTTGCTCTCCTGCGGCACATAATCAAAATAGATCCAGCCGCCATCCGCACCGGCAACCATGCCCTTTGCGCGCAGTATCAGACCGTACTCCTCCTCTTTGTCAAGCGCCTCCAGGATCTGCTCGATTTCCTCCTTTGTGTAGACTGCAGGCGTCTCCAGCCCCCAGCTTGTGAAGACCTCGTCCGCATGATGGTGGTGATGCCCATGCTCCCCGTGCTCGTGTCCGCCATGCTCATGATCGTGATGGTGCCCGTGCTCTCCGTCCTCATGGCAGCAATGGCCGTGCTCGTGGTCGTGATGCCCATGCTCTCCATCCCCGTGACAGCAATGGCCATGCTCATGGTCGCCATCCTCGTGGTCATGATGGTGGTGCTCATGGTCATGACAGCCGCAGGTGCAGTCCGGTCCGTGCTCATGGTGATGATGCTCCTCCTGCATCTTCATCACTTCCTGCATCAGCTCCGCCTCCAGGTCACCTGCCCCCTCAATGGTCTCCAGGATATCTCTGCCTTCCAGCGCATCCCAAGGCGTCGTGATGATCGTTGCCTTCGCGTTATGCTCGCGGATCATGCCAACACAGGCCGTCAGCTTATCCTCGCTGATCTTGTCCGTGCGGCTTAAGATGATCGTGCCCGCATGCTCGATCTGATTGATAAAAAATTCACCGAAATTTTTCAGATACATCTTGCACTTGCAGGCATCCACCACAGCCACTGCGCTGTTAAGCTGCACATCCCTGTCCGCCATGGCGTCCTGCACCGCCTTCATCACGTCGGAAAGCTTTCCCACGCCCGACGGCTCGATGAGAATGCGCTCCGGCGTGTAGGTGGTAAGCACCTCCTTGAGAGAAGCGCCGAAGTCTCCCACCAGAGAGCAGCAGATACAGCCGGAGTTCATCTCCTTGATCTCGATCCCTGCCTCCTGCAAAAAGCCCCCGTCGATGCCGATTTCTCCAAATTCGTTCTCGATCAGCACCACCTTTTCATCCGCCAGCGTTTCCTTTAACAATTTTTTGATCAATGTTGTTTTTCCTGCCCCCAAAAAACCGGAGACAATATCAATCTTCGTCATGTCAGCCTCCATTTGTAACATATGTTATTTAATCTAAGTTCAGCTTTCTGCTCATCATATACCAGGTCAGCAGATAGAAGATCACACAGCTGATGATTGCGCCAATCAGTGTGATCTCCCACTGGTTGTCGCCAAATATCGACATCCCTCCATAATTTCTATAATATAGGGACGTCCCATCGTCAAGCCGCTTCCGGAAAGCGAATACCACCACCAAATATACGGCCTGCAGAATCTGCTCTATCACATAGATCCCCGCGTACCAGGCAAAGGAAAGCAGCAGCTTATGGTTCGGGGCAAGCTGTCCCAGCGAGATACACGCCCCTACCTTGAGCACTTTCGCAAACAAGGAAAATACAAACGCCAGAAGGGTCATGATCACCGTAAACGCCGTAATTTTTTCCGCCCCCAGGTACTCGATCGCATCCTTCATTCCCCGCATCATGGATTCCAATACTTCTTTCGAGGAAGCAAACAAGAATATGACCGACAAGTAAATGGCCACGATATTGATCAACTCCCAGGCGGCGCTGACCAGCAGCTTCGCGATAATGATATGGTGCGCATCCACCGGCAGGGTATGCAAAAGATACCCCTGATCCCCATAGGTGGAGGTATAAAAACGATGGATCAAAAAGATCCCCGTGCCGATGCTCACCGCAAACATACTTGCCACATAGGTGAAAAGCACCATCACAGCCATAAAATCCATCATTCGGAAATCACTGCCTGACTGTTCCAATATTCGTACCATCCCCCAGGCGATGATCGTCATAAGAAGCGTCAGCCCGTTCGCTAAAACAAGCAGTTTCCAGGTTGCCTTCCATTCATATTTCATCAGCTTCCCTAACATGCGAACACCTCCCTGAAAAACCGATCCACAGACTTATGCTCATTTTGCCTGATCTGCTCCGCACCTGCCTGTAAAACGATACTGCCGTATTTAATAAAGACCACCTCGTCCAGAATGCTCTCCACGTCCGCAATCAGATGCGTGGAAAGCAGGATGGAACCGCTGCGGTTATAATTGCTGACGATCGTATGCAGAATATAGTCTCTGGCCGCAGGGTCCACGCCCGCAATGGGCTCATCCAAAATATAGAGGTCTGCATCCCGGCTCATCACCATGATGAGCTGCACCTTCTCCTTCGTACCCTTGGAAAGGTTTTTCAGCCTCTCCTGCGGCGGGATCTGCAGCCTTGCCAGCATATCGTATGCCCTGTCTATCCTGAAATCAGGATAAAAGTCCTGAAAATACTCCACCAGCTCGATCACCTTCATCCCCGGCGGCAGATAAGTGCGCTCCGGCAGATAGGAGATCCGCAGCTTCGTTTCGACACCCGGACGCTGTCCACCTATCAAAACCTCTCCTGCCGTCGGTTTCAGCAGCCCGTTTATGATCTTGATCATCGTGGTCTTTCCGCTGCCGTTTGGTCCTAACAGCCCGATGATCCTCCCTCTCTCCAAATTGAGATTGATCTGGTTCAACGCTATCTTTCTTCCGTAGGTCTTCGTCAGGCCCATACACTGTACCACAGGCGCCATATCGTTCCTCTCTTTCTTCCTCTAAGATCGCCGCACTCAGGCGACCGTGATCTTGTACTGTGCCTCGAAACTTCCCCGCGAAAGGGACTGTCCCCACTCTCGATCCTGAAATTCGCCCGCAAAATCTACGCTGTCACAGCGCCCATACCATGGCTCGATACAGATAAAAGGCGCTTTCTTTTTCGGCGGTGACCAGATCCCAAAAAGCGGCGCATCAAAATCCACCGTCAGATAGGGCGTTCCGTCAGGTTTCACAAGCGAAACGCTGTGCGCCTGATCGTTCTCGACGACCAATGCGTCTCCGTCAAAAAGATCCGCCGTGATGGGCAGCCGGCCGTCCCGCAGTCTGTAGGTCTTTTTATCCTTCCCTAAAATCCCGTCCTCGATGCAGGAGGAGACGATCTGCTCCTTTTCGTCAAAGGAAAGCCGATACTGGGTCTGATCCGTCCCCGGATCGATCGGGCATAAAAAGCCCGGATGTCCACCGATCGAAAACCAAATGGGTTCTTCTTCCGGATTGCTTACCCGCCACTTTACGATCACGGTACTGCCAACAAGCTCATAGCCGATCTCCAGCAAAAACGGATAAGGATAGACAGCAAGCGTCTTTTCGTCAGAGCGCAGGGAAAACCAGATTTCCGAAGCGACCTGACTCTTTAGCTGAAACTCCATATCCCGTGCAAACCCATGCTGTCCCATGGGATATTCCTTTTCACCAATTCTATAACACCCATTCTTTAATGCACCTACAATAGGAAACAGAACAGGCGATGTCCTGCTCCAATAGGCCGGATCCCCTTGCCACAGGTACTCTCTTGCATCCGCCACCCGTTTCAGGGATTTCAGTTCCGCCCCCATACTGTCCACCTGTATGGTAATTTTATCGTTGCTGATCTGAAATAAAGCCATCGCTCTCGCCTCCATCTCATCAAGTATATCATATAAGTTCAAAAAAGGGTATCTTTATTCCCCTACGATCTCCCGATAAGCCTCCATCACTCTGTCTGCGGGAACGCCTGCAATCTCATTCTGATAGGTGCCCCCTGCCAAAAGCCCGAGCAGCCTTCCATGACCGTCAAAAATGCCGCCGCCGCTCATCCCTTCCTTGCCAAAACCGTGCCCATAGAGCATTTCTTCCTGAAAAAGTCCGATGTAGCGCGTTTCTTTCTCCAACACTGCCTCATAAAAAACAGGCTCCTGTTCTCTGCGGTCCGCCCCTACACAAAAGCCCTTGATCGGCTCCTCCCTGCTCTCAAAATCCTCATCCACCCAAACACTTCTAAGGGTCATCAGCGCATCATAGCCAAGCTCGCTGCCCTCCACCCGCAAAAAACCCACATCGCTCTCCGCCGCACTTCCAATCACTGCGGCATCCACAAAATACCCCTGCGGAAACCACACCACTCCTGACGCTTCGTCCCAGTATTCCAACACGTGTCTGTTGGTGGCAATGATCACCGCATCCGCCGTCATATGAAGGATCACGCCGCTGCCATAGGCTGTCCCCATGTCAAGGCGTACCACACTGTTTTTTACATTCTCGTAGGCCTCTGCCGCATCTGCCGCCTCCAGCACCGGGCAGGTGAGCAGTTCCAGTGCGAGCATTCCCTCATAGATATCCTGCGCGTTCACCGTTTGGATCAAATGGGGCGGCAGGGACGGTTCTGCCGCCTGCACTCGGCATGCCGGAAAAACTGCGACACAGCACGTTAAAATAACACTTGCTATTATTAGGCTTTTTCTGCTCCCCTTCACTGCCTTCTCCTTATTGCCATACTTTTGTCAGGGGCACAGAAACGCCCTTTCGGCATCTCTGTACCCCTTGATGACAAACGTATGAATTTTCAAAATGTAAGCAGGACGATAAGCCGGGTTATGTCATGAATGATCATCTATCTCGACGTCCCGTCGCCGGGACGCTCCAGCAACCTACCTGAAAGCAGATCGGGCCGATCTGTCGCTTTCTGTTTGGTCTTGCTCCGGATGGGGTTTACACAGCCCGCCCCGTTACCGGGACGGCGGTAGTCTCTTACACTGCCATTCCACCCTCACTCAGTCTACAGGCTGAGCGGTTTCTTTTCTGTTGCACTGGCCTTGGAGTCGCCTCCACCGGACGTTATCCGGCATCCTGCCCTATGGAGCCCGGACTTTCCTCAGCTGTACGAATACAGCCGCGATCATTTGTCCTACTTACACGATGAAAGTCCTTCCTTTATACTTCAAAACAACTTCCGCCCACAAACTCCCTGCACAGGGAATTTTTCGGCAGCTCCTCACTGCTGACACCCAGGAAGTATTCCAGGAATTTTAAGAGCCGCTTTGCCTCATGGTACTCCGGCTCTCCCTGTTTGATCCCAAACAACAGCGGTTCCGCATACTGCTTGATCACCGCCAGCTCATAGATCAGCGCCGAGTTGAACATAGCGTCTGCCTCCTCCTGATAGGGGAATATGTACCTTTCCTCCCCCCTTCTGACAGACGACCACATGGAAATCGTGCGCGCTGCGGACGAGCCTCTGGTCCTGGCATCCCGCACGATGCGGCGCAGCAGACGGTTATCCGTGGTAGGGATCCTGTTGTGTTCATCCACATTCAGCGTTGTGAGTGCGCTGATATAGATCTTGAATTTGCTCTCCGCCGGCAGGCTGTAAGACATCTTTTCATTGAGCCCGTGGATTCCCTCGATCACCAGAATGTCATCTTCTCCGAGTTTGGTCTTCTTTCCGCTGTACTCCCGCCTTCCCGTCTTAAAGTTAAAGGTCGGCAGCTGTACCTCCTCCCCTGCCAAAAGAGCGGTCATATCCTTGTTGAACTGTTCTACATCAAGCGCTTCCAGACACTCAAAATCAGGATTGCCGTCATCATCCCTCGGTGTTTTATCATGGTTTACATAATAGTTGTCCAACCCAATGGGATGCGGTTTTAAGCCATAGGTCCTAAGCTGAATGGAAAGCCTATGAGAAAAGGTCGTCTTTCCTGACGAGGAAGGACCCGCGATCATCACAAACTTTACGCCCTCGCGCCTTGCGATATCCCTGGCGATCTCCCCGATCCGCCTTTCCTGTAACGCCTCCTGCACCAAAATCATATCGGAGATGCTGCCGCTGCAGATCTGATCGTTCAAATCGCCCACCGTGTCGATCCCCAGCTCCTCTCCCCATGCCCCGGTCGCAATCAGGGTCTGGAACAGCTTCTTGCTGGGCTTAAATTCCGGCAGGACCTCCGGGTCCTCCGGTTCCGGAAGCAGTAAGATCATGCCGTCCTCGTAGGCAAAGAGATCAAACTGATTGATATAGCCCGTACTGGGCATCATATATCCGTAAAAGTAATCGTAATAATCTCCCATGCAGTAAACATTGATATTGGAACTTCTGCGATAGCGGAACAAAGAAACTTTATCCTTCATGCCGTTCTCCGCAAACAGCGCCACCGCCTCGTCCGCCGGATACGCCTTTTTCGTCACCAAAAGGTCCATATCCACCAGCTCACCCATGCGGTCCTTCACCTTTTCGATCGTATCCGCGTCCAGTTTCAGACCATTTCGAAACGCACAGTAATATCCCGCGCCAATGGCAAATTCCACCTTGACGTTAGCCGCTGCCTCTACGCCTGCCACGTCTTTGACCGCCTTCATCATCAGCATAACGGCTGTGCGCACATAGGTCTTATGACCGATATCGTCCCTGCACGTAATGAAAGTCAGGTCGCAGTCTCTGTCCACCCGCTTCATCAGCTCGCGAATCTTTCCGTTTACCGTCACAAGCGCGATTTTGTTCAGATAGTCGTTCTGATGCGCCTCCGCAACCACTTCGTACTTGATGCCATCCTCATAGTAGTATTCCTTTCCGTCGATCCTGATGGTTACCATAGACAGTTCCCTCCTTCTCTTTACGTTCTTATGCCGTATCTTTGTCTTGTAGTACGGCTAATTCCCGCAGTCACAGCTTACCCGTTCCTTACCCGCTCATTGTCCTGTAAAAGCGCCGCCACCTGCTCACAGCGCCGCCTTCTTTTTTCTTCCTGAAGCCCCTGTGCGCGCAGATTCGTAAGGATTTCCTCATATACGGCGGCCTCCCGCTCCAAATAGGATAAAAAAACAGGCGTTCTTTTTTTTAATATGATGGGTCCATAACGGTCCTTAAGTTTACATAATTTATCATTTTTCCCGCCATTTTGCAATTCCGACTCTGTCAAAGCGTCCTCAGCATCGTCTTTCACGCCGCCTGCTCCGTCTTCCTTTCTTTGCGGCACGGCGCGCATCACCTGATAAAACTTACCGTCCTCCTCAAGTATTTCCTCGTCAACGATCCCATAACCGTTCTCCCGCAGGAACCGCCTAAAACCCTCGATTTCGGACTGCGGCTGTAAGATCAGTTCCCGAAAAGAATCTGTCTTCTCCCGTTCCGCCTTCAGGATCCGCTGCATCAGGCCGCCGCCCATCCCCGCACAGATCAGAGCGTCCGCCTCTCCCATTTTATAGTTATGTAAACCATCCGAAAGTCTTGTGGTAATCTGCCTGCTAAGACCATAGGCTTCTATATGCTCCCTGGCTGCCCGCAGAGGCCCTTCCCGCAGATCCATGGCGAGAACCTTGGGGCTTTTGCCCTGCTGCACCAAATAAATCGGCACAAAACCATGATCACAGCCGACATCACAGACGCGGTTTCCCCTCGTCACCATCTCGGCCACAGTGCGCAGCCGCTCAGATAAGACCACGGGCCGCATCAATCCAGATAATCCTTCAACTTGCGGCTCCTGCTGGGATGGCGGAGCTTTCTAAGTGCCTTGGCCTCGATCTGCCTGATCCGCTCACGGGTCACGTTGAACTCCTTGCCCACTTCTTCCAGTGTCCTCGCGCGTCCGTCATCCAGCCCGAAACGCAGTCGCAGCACCTTCTGCTCTCTCTCCGTCAAGGTACCAAGTACCTCCACAAGCTGCTCTTTTAACAAAGTAAAGGCCGCCGCATCCGCAGGCACGGGCACATTGTCGTCCTGAATAAAGTCACCTAAGTGGCTGTCTTCCTCCTCGCCGATAGGCGTCTCCAAAGACACCGGCTCCTGCGATATCTTTAAGATCTCGCGCACCCGCTCTACCGGCATATTCATCTGCTCCGCGATCTCCTCCGGGGTAGGTTCCCTGCCAAGCTCCTGCAAAAGCTGACGGCTCACGCGGATCAGTTTATTGATGGTCTCTACCATATGCACGGGAATGCGGATGGTCCTGGCCTGGTCCGCAATGGCTCTGGTGATGGCCTGACGAATCCACCAGGTCGCATAGGTGGAAAACTTATAGCCCTTGCGGTAATCAAACTTTTCCACTGCTTTGATCAGACCGAGATTTCCCTCCTGGATCAGGTCAAGAAAGAGCATACCACGCCCCACATAGCGCTTGGCGATGCTGACCACCAGACGAAGGTTGGCTTCCGCCAGACGCTGTTTGGCCTCCAGATCTCCCATCTCCATCTTCTTTGCCAGCTCGATCTCCTCCTCTGCGGAGAGCAGGGGCACCTTACCGATCTCTTTCAGATACATTCTGACGGGATCCTCAATGCTGATGCCGTCGGGCACAGAGAGATCGATGTCCTCCACATCCACCTCGTCCTCCTCCGTCAGGATGATTTCCTCATCGTCGACGTCGTCCTCCTCCGTGATGCGCAGCACATCTACATTATTCTGCTCCAGCATCTCCAGGATCTTATCGAACTGCTCCTCCTCCAGCGCCATGTCGGAAAAGAAATCGTTGATCTCCTGGTACTCCAGCACATTTTTCTTTTTCTTTGCAATAGCCAGAAGCTCCTTCAGACGCTCCTCAAACTTTGCTTGTACATTTTCATCCATGAATCGCTCCATCCTTCCTATGTTTAGCTGCTTTTTACTAAGCCGCCGCGTACACTATGTCTGTTCCCCTAAAGTCTTTTTTCGATTAGCTTACCCTGATCCCAGCGAAATATGCGTTGTCTTCAGCGCCTCCAGCTCCTTTTTCCCCAAAATCACATAGGAAAGCGCCTCCATGTCCGATCCCATCAGTGCCGAATAATGGTCAAAACTGTTTTGTTTCACCGAAAGCAGCACATCCCGCAGCGCTTTCTCCTTCTCCTGGATCGTCTCTAAGCGCGGCAGCTTTGTGTTGAAAATCTTTGCCACCTCACGCTGCTCCTCCTCGTCCTCAAAGGCACTGATAATGGAGGCCGGCTGAAAGCCTTCTTCGTCAAACCCCGCAAACAGCTTGTCTGCCACCTGCCCGATCAGCTCGTCCGTAAAGTCCGCCTTTGAAATATAGGCCTTGATCTTCGGGTAGACCTCCGGCTCCTCCACGAGCCAAGTAAGCAGGATCCTCTGGGATTTTCTGCTTTGTTCCTCGGGCGAGGTCCTCTCCTTCGTTGTGGCCTTTGGTCTCTCCACCGGTTTTACGAGCCCCGTACGGGCGGCATAGCCGCTCACCAGTTTTCGCAGATTATCATAGCCGATATGATAGCGCTGCGCCACCGATTCGATATAGTTTTCCCGCTCGACCTCCTCCTCGAAACCGCAGAGTTTCTTGGCGATTTCCCGATGAAATGCCGTCTTCGATTCCGGATCCTCCAGACGGTAATCTCGCTCCAACACCTTCAGTTCAAAGAAGAACCCGTTCTCCGCCTGATCGATCCGCTCCTGAAAAGCTTCCGCTCCCAGATTCTTCACAAACTCATCGGGATCCTTGTAGGGCTGCATGTCGATCACTCTGGCCCGCAGCCCCGCCTCTTTGAGGATGCCGATTGCGCGAAGGGCCGCGTTCGTGCCGGCGCCGTCGCTGTCGTAAGCTAAGAGGATCTCCTCGGCATAGCGTTTCAACAGCCCCGCCTGTCCCACGGTAAAGGCTGTCCCCAAGGACGCCACAGCCTGTCCAAAGCCCGCCTGATGCATGGCGATCACATCCATGTACCCCTCACAGAGGATGATATTGCCCGTGCGCGACGTTCTGGCAAAATTCAGGCCGTATAAATTGCGGCTCTTGTCAAAAACTGCCGTCTCCGGCGAATTTAAGTACTTTGGCTTAGCGTCCCCCATGACCCGGCCGCCGAAACCAATCACGCGATGGTTGGCATCCTGGATCGGAAACATGACCCGGTTCCAGAATTTATCATGCACACCGCGCTTTTCATCGAAGGCCGCCAGTCCCGACTCCGTGATCAGGTCGTCCGCATACCCTTTGGAGCGCAGATAGGCCGACAGATCAGAACGCGCTCCATCCGCAAACCCCAGACCGAATTTCTTCATGGTCTCCTCGGAAAGCCGGCGGCCTGCCAGATAACGATGACCTGTCTGCCCTTTGGGGGAACGCAGCAGGAAATAATAGTACTTAGCCGCTTCCTTGTTGACCTCCAAAAGTCTGGCCCGCCTGCTCTCTTTCTGACGCATCTCCTCGGAGTATTCCACCTCCGGCAGGGAAACACCTGCCCGGTCCGCCAGCATCTTGACTGCCTCCTGAAAGGTGGCGTTCTCGTATTCCATCAAAAAGGTGATCACATTCCCGCCCGCGCCGCAGCCAAAACAGTAATACATCTGCTTGACCGGAGAGACCGAGAAGGAGGGCGATTTCTCATTGTGAAACGGACAAAGCCCAAAATAGCTGCTCCCCTTCTTCTGCAGGCGCACACTGCCGGAGATCACATCCACAATATCATTTTTTGTCCTGATCTCCTCGATCAATTCTTCAGAATAACGCATGTTATTCCCCTTTTCATCTATGCCACGTTTTAGGGATAAATATCCTCTCATACTGCGCGATGGCAAAGCGGTCCGTCATGGAACTGATATAGTCGCAGACAATCTTTTCCAGCGGCTCCCCCGCATCCAGAAGCTTAAACAGGAAATTGGGAAGCTGTTCGGTATGCACCAGATAATGCTCATAGAGGGTAATGATAAGATTCTCTGCCTTGCCCTCCTCACTTTTAGCGATGGGATTGCGGTACACATGCCGAAACATGAACTCCCGCATCTTCTGCATGGCATCCTCCACCTCCGGGGACATCGTGATATCGTCCCTGTCGCGGCTGTTTGTCACAATATTATGGATGAAACAATCCAGACGCTGCCCGCAGCTGTAGCCAATCACGCTCCCGATCTCTCTGGGCACATCCGCCTCTTTCAGGATGCCTGCCCGCACCGCATCGTCCATATCATGATGGATGTAGGCGATCTTATCCGCCAGACGCACGATCCTGCCCTCCAGCGTCGCCGGCATCCCGGAAGTTTGGTGGTTTAAGATGCCGTCCCGCACCTCCATCGTCAGGTTGATGCCCTGACCGTCCTTCTCCAAAAGATCCACCGTGCGCACGCTCTGTTCATTGTGCTTAAAGCCATAAGGGCACACCCTGTCAAGCGCCCGTTCGCCCGCATGACCAAAGGGCGTATGTCCCAGATCGTGGCCCAGGGCGATGGCCTCCACCAGGTCTTCGTTGAGCTTTAGGGCTTTGGCGATCGTCCGCGCAGTCTGGCTGACCTCCAGCGTGTGCGTGAGCCTGGTGCGGTAGTGGTCCCCTTCCGGCGTCAGAAACACCTGCGTCTTGTCCTTTAAGCGGCGAAACGACTTGCTATGTATGATGCGATCCCTGTCTCTTTGAAACACCGGGCGGATATCGCACTGCTCCTCATCCTTGAGCCGCCCCTTAGAAGCCATGCTGAGCATGGCGTATGGGCTAAGGTATTCCTTCTCCCACTGTTCCAAACGTTCCCGAATATTCATAATTCCTCCATGTCAGAGCAGTTTACTGCGATGACACGCGTCGAGAATATCAAAGTTTTCCGAAGGAATACTTTTCTCGACATGCGATTACCGACTTTGTGATTCTTTTACAAAAAGTCGCGATAGGAAAACCAGCACATCAGTGTGATTTTTCTATCTTGAAACCTCTTTACTACTATTATTCGCCCCAAATTCCCGAAATCCTTCTTTTATTTATAAAAAACATCATTCTCTCCGAGTTTGCGAAGCAAATCTCGCGTAGTTACATTTACTACCGGCAAATGTCGTAAATAAATTCCGCATTCTGATCCATCGCCTCATAAGCGGTCCTAAACGGCGACATCTGGAACACATGCCACATCCCCTTAAAAACATCCATCTTCACGCTCACATTGGCTTTTAAGAGCTTTTTGTAGAGCATCACCGCATCGTCCTGCAAGATCTCGTTGCTCCCCACCTGGATATAGGTGGGCGGAAAGCCCTCATAATCCCCAAACAGAGGAGAAATATAGGGATCCTCCAGATCCTGCCCTCCGGCATAATTTTGGATCATCTGCTCCAGATAGGCCGCATTCAGCACCGGATCAATCTGCGCTTTCGTCACATGGGACTTTCCCGAAGACGTCAGATCCGTCCACGGCGACATCAGCAGCAGTCCCCGGGGAAGCAGCCTGTTCTCGCTTTTTAGTCGAAGGACCAGAGAAAGCGCCAGATTCCCGCCTGCGGAGTCCCCCGCGATCATCACATCCCGCGCACCATACCCTAAAAGCATCAGATAGTTCCACACTGCCATCGCGTCCTCCGTGGCCGCAGGATAAGGATGCTCCGGAGCCAGTCTGTAATCGAAGGACAGCACATCCATGGATGTGGATGCCGCAAGTTTCGTGGTCAATGTTCTGGCATAGAGACTGCTTCCGGTAGAGTACCCGCCGCCGTGACAGTAAAGAATGATATACTTTTTCATATGCGCTCGATTTACATAACACCATTCCCCGTGAAGGATCCTGCCTTCCTGTCCTGACGGGATCTCCACATCCTCCGTGATCACATCCCTGCTGTTTCCGAGCAGTGCACCAAAATGATCTTGAGATTGGCGATGTTTCTCAATGTCCACATTCTCCACCACACCATGCACCCGCTTGATCAGATTCATCAGATTGGCGTTCTTTTTATTCGTTCTTTCCATCCTGTCTCCCCTCATTTGTACTTTTTCTCATATTTTACCATATCCTTGTCATTCTGTGGTATACTATTCAAAGACAAGCTAAAAGCCTGTCGTAAAAAGGAATGAGGATTCTTTATGAAAGCGAAACCCTCCAACCGACAAATTAATCCGCCCGCAGGCCGAAACAAAAAGGATATCTGGTATAAGCTCGACCTGTCCGCTACGGTCTATCCTACTTTACAGAGACGAGACTTTTCTTCCGTATACCGCTTAAGCGTCACTCTTAAAGAAGAAATCGACCCCTCCCTGCTGCAGCAGGCACTGGATCGTACCCTTCCCCGCTTTCCCACCTACAAAGTGGCGATCCGCAAAGGACTGTTCTGGCGGTATTTAGAGCCCAACAACCGACCGGGACCGTTTGTGCAAGGAGATATCAAAAACCCTTGTATGCCCATGCGTTTCAAAGCTAACAACCGTTATTTAATTAGAATATACTACTATGGAAGGCGCATCTCACTGGAAGCCCACCACTGTCTGGGAGACGGCACCGGCGGCATGTGCCTGTTACAGACACTGACAGCCGTTTATCTTGGCCTTCGGGGACACGAAATCACTCCCTCGGGGTTTGTGGTGAAGCTTGACGAAACGCCCGATCCTGAGGAGTTGGAAGATGCCTACATGCGCTATGCCACAGCGAAGGTAAAGCCACCCAGACCCGCGGAAAAAACCTATCGCATCCGCGGCACCAAAGAGCCCTTCTACACCTTGAACATCGTCGATGGCGTGCTGTCCGTAAAGGAGGTGATGGCCGTTGCCAAGCGTTACGGCGCCACCATCACCGAGTACTTGAATGCGGTGCTGCTCTACGCCCTCTTACAAAAACAGAAGGCGGAGTTTCACCTCAAGTACAAGCCCGTGCGGATCGCCATGCCCGTCAATCTGCGCCGTTTCTTCCCTTCAAAGACGCTGCGCAACTTTATCACCATGGTGTACCCTTCTATTGACCCGAGGCTTGGCGATTACAGCTTTGAGGAGATCGTGACCGAAGTCCACAATTACATGCGTTATTATATTAACGTAAAATTTCTTTGCGGCGACATCACCACCAACGCCGCCACTAAACATAACTTTTTGATCCGCATCGTACCGCTCTTTTTAAAAGATTTGGTGGTCCGCACCTTCTACACCAGAGTGCAGGATAAAAACTCTTCTGCGGGTCTTACCAACATGGGAGCGCTGCAGGTGCCGCAGGATATGAAGCCCTTCATCGATCGCTTCGATATCTACATGGGACAGCCTTTTTCTTCCCGCACCAACTGCGCCATCATCAGCTTTGAGGATATCCTGACCATCAATTTTGCCAGCAGCATCGTAGAAGCCGACGTGGAACGCTATTTCTTCCGCAAGCTGGTACAGGACGGCATTCATGTAAAAATCGAGAGCAACCGCGAAGGCAGTCTCCCATAACCGGGAAATGCACTTTTATTTTTAAGGAGAAATCATTATGTCATATTGCGTAAACTGTGGTGTGGAACTGGAGGCTTCCCTGCGGGAATGTCCGCTGTGCCACACCCCCGTCATTAACTTAAAAGAAATGGGCAAAGAAGTTCCGCCCTCCCCTTATCCTGAGAACAGGGGACAGGTAGAAGAAGTGAAACGAAAGGACCTTGGCATCCTGCTTTCGGTAGTGCTGACCGCCACGGGCGGTACCTGCCTGCTCCTCAATCTGCTGGTATTCAACCGCTCCCTCTGGTCCCTGCTGGTGATTGGTATCTGCATCTGCTTGTTTGTATTCACCTTTCCGCTTGTCTACTACCGTAAAATGCCGCCCTCGCTCTCCCTTCTCGCAGACGGCGCGGCAGTAGCCGTCTATCTGTATATGATCGCCTACCTGACTCCCTCCACCGCCTGGTTCTGGCGGCTGGGGCTTCCCATTGTGGCGATCTTCTTCCTCTGCGTAGAGATCTTTGTTTTCCTGCTGCGCAAGATTCCCCTTTCCATGCTCTCGGGCGCACTGTGTCTGTTTGTGGAAATACCGCTGTTCTGTGCCTCGCTGGAGCTTTTGATCCGCCATATGCTCGCACGCACCCTGCGCCTTTCCTGGTCCGCAGTCGTACTGACCGTCTGCGTCATCATCGATATGGCCCTTGTTACGATCCTCGTCAAAAAACGCCTGCGCAACGAGGTGCGCAGGCGCTTACATTTTTGACGTAAGCAGAAGGGAAACAAGCGGCTGCGCAGCAGACATTTGTTTCCCTTGCGTCGTCGTACGAGCAAAGGTCCGATGCAATCGGACAAGGAGTGCGTCAGCACGGCTTTGCGAGTCCTGCTCAGCTGTACCTGGCCTCCGCATCCTCCAAGGATCGGTAGCCGTAAAACGCGGTCTCATTGGCGATGGTCTGCTGTAACAGGCTCTCGCCTTTTTCCTTTGCTTCCTTCGTCTCTTTCCAAATCAATTCTAACGTCCTCATGGAATAGGTGTAAAGCTCGCCGCGCAAATAACTCTCCATCGAGGATCCGGCCATGATGCCGTCCTGTGCCGTGGTAGCAACCCTGCCCCGCTTCCTTAAGTTCGGGTATTCTGCGGCCATTTTTGCATCCCACTCCAAATTGACCGCTATGATCTGCTCTGCGAGTTCCTTCTTTTCCGACACATCGGGCAGATGCCCTTTGATCTCCTCATATTCTTCCGGGTAGGTGCTCTCCATCATAAAGCCATACTTTTCAAAAATGGGATTTCTCCCCTCCGCCACGGCATCCCTTACGTCCTGCTGATAGCTTAACAGCACCTCGTCGGAGTAGACCATCCACTGGCTCATGCGCATTTTAAAAAAGGTGTCGGGATCATCCTGACAGGAAGCCCTGCCGCCTGTGTTGTAAACCAGCTGAAAAAGCTCCCACTCCATCTGCGCTATGTCAAAAATCAACTGTTCCCGCTCGCTGACCTGTGCCATGATATCCTGCCCCTTTCCTTACCCGTTACGCATCTTACGATTCCATCCGCACCATTGTCGGATGCTTTCTTAGAACCGTTTCATTTTATCATACCGCAACGGAAAAGTAAATTGACATTTGCCGACTTCACTGCGCACTGTTGACCACGCGTCCCGACTTGATCACCTCAAGCAGGGCAAAGTCCCGATCCGCCAGCAGGATATCCGCCCGCCTACCCGCAAGGAGCATACCACATTCCTTTTCAAGGCCGACAGCCTGCGCCGGGTTCGCCGTGGCCGCACGTACCGCTTCCTCCTTGGAAACGCCCATCCGGATCGCCGTTCTCATGCAGTCATAGAGATTGGCAGCGCTGCCCGCAATGGTGCCGTCTTGTAATAACGCCAGATTTCCTTTGACAGTCACAGGCTGACCACCCAGCGCGTACTCCCCGTCCTCCATGCCTGTCGCCATCATGCTGTCACTGATCAAAATCATCCGCTCTGCTCCGAAGATCTTAAAGGTAACTTTCACGGCACAGGCGTGCACGTGGATTCCATCACAAATCAACTCAACCTTCGTTTCTTTATTCTCCGCTGCCGCACCGATCACGCCCGGTTTCCTGTGGGTAAAGGGCGGCATTGCGTTGTACAGGTGGGTCACATGATGCGCACCCGCTTCCATTGCCGCCTTGGCTGTCTCGTAGTCCGTGCAGGTATGGGCAATGGAAAACCGAAACGCTCCCGTGCTCTCTTTGATCAGCTCCATCGCACCATCTTCTTCCGGCGCGATCGCCACCATGCGAATCATCCCTTTCGCCGCCTGCTGCAGCTTCTCAAGCATCTCTTTATCCGGTTTGCGTATATAAGCCGGATTCTGCGCGCCCTTTTTCTCCTCGGAGATAAAGGGTCCTTCCAGATAAATGCCCCGCATAACATCCTTTAAGGCAATCCCTTCTGTCAGCACTTCCTTCTCCGCCGCCTCTGCGCCTGCCGCGCAGATCCCCAGAAGCTGCTCCTCGGAAAGCGTCATGGTCGCCGGACAGATCGTGGTGGTGCCGTGTGTCATCTCATAAGAAGCGATGGCACGCACTGCCTCCGCTGTGCCGTCACAGAAGTCATAGCCCGCACAGCCGTGAAAGTGAATATCAACCAGCCCCGGCAGGATGTATGTCTGCGCTTCTTTCTCCGTAAGCACATCTGATTCACAGCGCGCCACATTCTCGATCCGTTCGCCGTCTATCACGACCTCGCCGGGTTCAAAGTACATCCTGTCGGTATAAACCATCCCTCGTATGATACGCATCCCGCTGTCTCCTTTCCCTTACTCTCTCGCCACTAGGCGTTTGCGAAACGCCAGACCCCGCATAAATATGGGATTCTTTTTGTCACAA
>ERZ777011.85-NODE-85-length-138916-cov-14.705807_pt1 | contig 138916 bp, 105 predicted proteins | sample MGYA00374964_ERZ777011 | MGnify/ENA primary metagenome ERZ777011 (study PRJEB29310, sample SAMD00008975) | mouse gut metagenome | study: EMG produced TPA metagenomics assembly of the Metagenome analysis of fecal microbiota from mouse which was promoted... | reverse complement strand
TCGACTGAAGATTAAGTGTTTAACAGCATAAATTTAATTTTTGTCATCTACTAAACAGAATAAGTATAAAATTCAACAACTCATCCGTGCTGCATGCACTGGCAGCGCTTGCCTTGCTGTTGCTTCCTTCGATGGCTTCCGGTTATGTTATCACAGGACAGATAGCCGACAGCCTGAACACTCCTATCCGGAAAGCACTCATCCTTGGCAAAAACAGCAGCAATGAAGTACGCGTTGGAATAGAATCCGACCAGAATGGCCGGTTTGCATCGGCCAATGTCAACGACTCCATATTATCAATCGAGATAAGCAAAGAGGGCTATAACCCCGTACATATGGTTGTTTCCGGCACATCCGATGCTTATGTAGATTTAGGCACCGTACATCTCGGCGCTGCCGCCGTGATGCTGAACGAAGTCACAGTCACGGCACAACAGGTAACCCAGAAGGCCGACCGATACATAATAATACCGACAAGAAGCGAGGTTGAACAGTCGACCAACGGATTGTCTCTGCTCAATAACATCCAGTTCAAAATGCCGGGGTTGACTGTAGTAGAAGCGTTGCAGTCGGTAACTGTAGACAACAAGACGCCCGTATTCAAAATCAACGGCAAACCTTCCGACCTCACACATTTCCTATCGGTCAATCCTGACAACGTACTGCGTATCGAATACCACGACAGTCCGGACATTCGATATAACAACCGGCAGATAATAAACATTATCCTTAAACCGCGCGACGATGGCGGTTATGTTATAGGAGGTCTGTCGAACGCTTTTTCCACAGGATTCATCAATGGAAACGCTGGAGCCAACTACCACTATAACAAATCGGAATTCGACCTGAGCTACCGCGTGAACTGGCGCGATTACGGCAAACGCTACATAAACAGCGATGAGAGATTCATCAGTCCGTCGGCAACAATCCAGCGCATCAGCGCAGGCATACCCAGCGATTTCAACTACCTGACACATGATGTGTCGTTGGGTTATACCTACGCTCACGATGCAAATACCGTATTTTCAATAAACGCAGGCGCTATATTCGATAACAAGAACTATGATGATGATTCCCGGAATACAGAAATCGCCGGGGACGCCCTGAAAAAATTCACCCGCCTCCTGAAACGCAAGACCGATTTCGCTTCGCCATCTATCGATCTATTTTTCAGAAAACAAATCGACAACACCCAGAGCGTGGAAATCAACGCTTTCGGGAGTTATTCCACAGGCAATTTCGACAGAGTCAATTCCGATGTCTATGAAAATCCGACATTAGACGAGCATTGGACGAACCTGACAAAAAACAACGCCTGGAGAGGAGGTGCGGAAGTAATGTACTCAAAGTCTTTCGGCCAGAACCTTGCCACAAACTTCGGCATAAAGGATTACTACAATTCAACCGACAACTCGCAGACAAACAACACCGACCTCAGCGAAGAAAGAATAGGCCAGAACTATGCCACTGTGTATGCACAGCTATACGGACGAATCAAGAGATTCAATTATGGCGTAAATGTCGCATATCAGAACAACCACAGCAATAACGACGATTACATAGTGAATGCTTCGCGGTTCAAGACCAACATAACCATGAATTATGTAGTCTCCAGGTTCGTAACACTGAACTACCTGTTCATGTACGACCCGGCTATGCCGTCCATTTCACAGCAATCCGACCTGGTTCAGACCATCGACGGCATCTCGATCCGGCAGGGCAATCCCGATTTGAAGCCATCGCAGTATTTCCGAAACAGGATTTATGTGAGATATGTCAACAGGAAACTGAACACCTCCCTCTGGATATCGCACGGCAGGACAAGCAGTCCTATTTATTACGACTACAGCTATATCAACAATCCGGCCAGCCCGTACAATGGCAAATTCCTGAGCAAACCTATCAACGGACAACATGACGACTTGCTCAACTTTGAATGGTTCCTTACCTTGGACAGGCTTTTCGGTCACCTGACCATCTGGGGCAAAGCAGGCTGGGACTATCACCGTCTGGATCTTCATGGAAAAACATACGACCGGAAACATTTATATGGCTCCATCAACGCGTCGTTCAACTGGGACAACTGGGTTGTATTTGTAAATTACCAGATTGAGCCTCGATATAACCTGGGTGGCAACACATTCACCTCGGAAGATCGCTGGAATACCATAAGTGTGCAATATCGCTACAAAAATTGGCATTTTTCGCTATCGGGAAACAACATGTTTACCAGGCGGGGGTCAATCTACAAAAGCATAACCATTTCCGACGTACATCCTGTAACTGTGGAACAATCCATCAGAGACAATGCCAATATGGTATTGCTTGGCATAAACTATCGTCTGGATTTCGGAAAGAGAGGAAATAAGACAAAACGCTCAATCCGAAACAGCGGCATAGAGCAAGGTGTAGACATCAATTACTGACAATAAGAATTTGTCTGTGATGGAGCATAAACTATCGATCATAATACCGCTGTTCAATTCCGGGAAGCACATCTGCCGCTGTCTGGAATCCATACTTGAACTGCCAATGCACAAGGAAGTGATTGTGGTCGACGACGGCTCCACGGATTCTTCCCACAGCCTCGCCTTGAAATATGCGGAAAGAGGCGATATCCGTTTATTCAGCCAGGAGAACAAGGGTGTATCGGAAGCCCGGAATCTGGGACTGGACAACGCTTCGGGTGATATCATAGCTTTTGTCGACAGCGATGATTATATACTCGGCGACGGCTTCCTTTCACTATACGGCAATTTCGCAGCATCCGACGCTGAAATGGCAATGGGAGGAGTCAGAATCGAATTCCCCGACAACCACACCGAAACAAGACAAGCCCTCAAAACGATGACTGGCAAAACCCACAAAGGGTGCCAATGTTTTGCCAATCTCATGAAAAGCAACACTTTCACGCCTCTGGTGTTCTGCTATCTGTTCAGAAAATCGTTTATCGACAGCTCCCGGCTGCGGTTCTGCCATAAAATGTCGGAAGACGACCTGTGGACAAGCAAAGCGATGTGTGAAGCCGGAAAAATTCTGACAACAGATGACCTGCACTATGTATATTGCAAACATGCCGACTCAATCACCGGAACCAATGCGGTCACGCTATTCAGAGCAGACAACCATATCGCGGTAGCCAACGACTTATACGACTATCTGCTGCAACACAATGTGGACAAAGAAGCGGAGGTGTGGCTGTGCTGTAAAATACTCTACATAGCATCCATCGCTCTGAAAATATATCGCGATTGCAATCGCCATACGTTCAGTCTGAAACTTGAAATGTACCAGGACCTGCTGAAACGGGTGATGTCCGCCACCGATGGGTATGCAAAAAAGGTGGGGCTAATGTTCGGCATGAGAATAATCGACACATTGAAGTCGATTGGCTGAGTCTGAATGCATTCCGGCAACCGGGAGGTCGTGCATTTGTAGCAAAGATGTACGACCTCCCGGTTGCCCCGTAATATCACCTGCCGGTAATTCCGGTGCATGTTCTGATTGCGCGTATGGCCATGCCCGTGAAAAAATCGCCTCTCCATAGCCTGAAAACGGCATAAAATATCTATCTTTGCGAAAAAGCACAGCCATGCATACCAAATACCACCGCATTCTGCTCAAACTCAGTGGCGAAAGTCTCATGGGCAGCCAAGGCTACGGCATCGATTCCGCACGCCTGTCAGAATACGCAACCCAGATAGCCGCTCTGGCCGAAGCCGGAGTGGAAATTGCCATCGTTATAGGCGGAGGAAATATTTTCCGCGGGCTCAGCGGAGCCGCCAAAGGTGTCGACCGCGTAAAAGGCGACCAGATGGGAATGCTCGCCACAGTGATCAACTCTCTGGCTCTGTGTTCGGCGCTTGAGACCCGCGGACAGAAGGCCAGGGTGCTCACCGCCGTGCCCATGTTCCCCATCGGCGAGCCGTACAGCCCCGGGCGGGCACTCGAAACCCTCTCGCAGCGCCGTGTGGCCATTATCGCCGCCGGAACCGGCAACCCCTTCTTCACCACCGACACCGCCTCGGCACTGCGCGCCGTAGAGCTGCGATGCGATGTGATGCTGAAGGGCACACGTGTCGACGGCATCTACACCGCCGATCCGGAAAAGGACCCCACAGCCACAAAATTCGAACAGATTACCTACGACGAGATATACCGACTCGGGCTCAAAGTGATGGACCTCACTGCCACAACCCTCTGCAGCGAAAACGGCATGAAGATTGTGGTGTTCGACATGGACACCCCCGGCAACCTCGCACGTGTGGTCGAAGGCGAACCCATCGGCACATTAGTCTATTGAGAAAAAACTACCAAGCATACACCCCATGACAGATCCCAAAACCTATATCGCCCCCGCCGAAGAAAAAATGGAAATGGCTGTGGCGTATCTCGACGAATCCCTCGCTCGCATACGTGCCGGAAAGGCCAACCCAAAAATCCTTGACGCAGTGCGTGTTGAGTACTACGGAAGCATGGTGCCTGTTTCCAACGTGGCCAATGTGAGCGTGCCCGATGCCCGCACAATAGCCATCACTCCCTGGGAGAAGGCCATGTTCAAAGCCATCGAGAAGGCAATCATAAACTCGGAAGTAGGCATTACTCCCGAAAACAACGGCGAGGTTATCCGCCTGTGCATTCCCCCGCTCACCGAAGACCGCCGCAAGGCTCTTGTGAAGCAATGCAAGGCAGAAGCCGAAAATGCCAAGGTGAGCGTGCGCAACGCCCGCCGCGATGCCATCGACGGTCTCAAGAAAGCCATCAAGCAAGGCATGCCCGAGGATGTGGAAAAGGACTCCGAGGCAAATGTGCAGAAAATCCACGACAAATACCTGCGCAAAATCGACGATCTCTTCGCCGCAAAGGAGAAAGAGATTCTCACAGTATAATGCGACATCGGGAGGCTGTCCGATTCACTGCATCAGAAACGAAATGATATAATTTCAGACAGTCTCCAAGGAAGTTTCTTCCACCACCCCATCGCACGCAGAGGGCTCCCGGACATTTTCGTCGCCACCGGAGTCCTCTGCGGCGTAAAATGAATACGTCAACAAAAACATAATCATCTATGACCGGAGTAAAAAGCCTTGCCAAAGACACGGCGGTGTACGGGTTGAGTTCCATTGTGGGCCGCTTCCTCAACTGGATGCTCGTGCCGCTGTACACCCACTGCTTCGCTGTCGACGACTACGGAATAGTAACCTATGTGTATTCGGTGGTAGCACTCGCCATGGTGGTGCTTACCTACGGCATGGAGACCGGTTTCTTCCGCTTCGCCAACCACGAACGATGGAACGACCCCATGGAAGTGTACTCCACTGCCCTGATATCGCTCACCGGCAGCTCTGTGGTGTTCGTCGCCGCCACGCTGGCATTTCTCAATCCGGTGTCGGTATGGATGGAATGCGCCCCACACCCCGAATATGTGGCAATCATGGCCGTCTGCGTGGCTCTCGACGCAGTGTTGACCATGCCCTACAGCTACCTGCGTTTCCGAGGCCGTGCCATGCGCTTCGCCATCATCCGCCTGGTGAACATCGGGGTAAATATTGGCCTCAACCTCTTCTTCATCCTACTGTGCCCTTGGCTTATGGAGCATGTGCCCGGGAGTGTGGAGTGGTTCTACCGCCCCGAATTCGGAATCGGCTACATATTCCTTGCCAATCTAATCGCCTCGGCGGTGAACATCGCCATGATGATTCCCGAACTGTGCGGCTTCCGCTGGCGCTTCAATGCAAGGCTGTGGCGCGAGATGCTGCGCTATTCGCTGCCTCTGCTGGTGCTCGGCGTGGCGGGAATCATGAACCAGACCATCGACAAGATTCTATATCCCTCGCTGGTGAGCGACCCGGCCGAGGCAATGTACGGCCTTGGCATCTATGGCGCCAACTACAAGATTGCCGTGGTGCTGCTTGTTTTCCTGCAGGCATTCCGCTTCGCCTACGAACCTTTTATCTTCGCCCGCGCCAAGACCGGAAGCCATGCCGACAGGGAAGAAAGCTTTGCCTCCTACCGCGACGCCATGAAATATTTCGTGGTATTCGCCCTTTTCATCTTCCTGGCCGTAATGTTCTTCCTCGGTGTGCTGCGCCATTTCGTGGCCGAGCGCTATTTCAGCGGCCTCAAAGTGGTTCCGCTGGTAATGCTCGCCGAACTTTTCTTCGGCATATTCTTCAACCTCTCGGTATGGTACAAGCTCACCGACCGCACCGTCTGGGGCATGTGGTTCTCGCTTATGGGACTTGCCACAACGGTGATTCTCAACATCGTGCTTGTTCCACAGATATCCTATATGGGCTGTGCCGTGGCCGCCTTGTGCAGCTACGGCTTCATGATGGCTGTGAGCTACATAGTAGGGGCTCACAAATATCCCATCGGCTACCCGGTGCGCCGCATAGCGCTGTATTTCGCACTTGCCGGAGCGATGTACCTCGCCGGAGTGGTTCTGTTGCCGATGGCCGGCATCGGTGAGTTTGCCCAATATGCCGTGCGCGTGCTGCTGCTGTCGCTCTATCTGTGGACGGTGGTGAAAATCGAACATATACGCCCCGCCGAGTTGCTTGCCCCGGTGCTTTCCCGACTTCGCCGCCGATGAGCACCGTTATCATAAACCACAGCGACAGCCGCGGCGGAGCCTCGGTGGTGAGCCTGCGACTGCTTGAGGCACTATGCGCCGCCGGCCACGACGCCACAATGCTGGTGGCGCACAAAGCCGGCGACAATCCTTGTGTGCATACCGCCTGCTGCACTGCCAGGTCGAGACTGCCTTTTCTGGCCGAGCACCTGCGCATCTTCGCCGGCAACGGCTTCAACCGCGCCGACCTGTTCAAGGTGTCGATTGCCACAGACGGGCTGCCGCTGCACCGGCATCCACTTGTGCGCAATGCCGATACTGTGATTCTGAACTGGGTGAACCAGGGCATGCTATCGCTCGACTGCATAGCCCGCATGGCCGCCGACAGGAAACGGCTTATATGGACCATGCACGACATGTGGAATCTCACCGGCATATGCCACCACGCAGGCACCTGCACCGGCTTCACGCGGCAGCAGGGGTGCTCGCATTGCCCCATGCTCCATGCCCGGGCCGGAAGGTCCGACCTCAGCGCACGCACATGGCGTCGAAAGCGTGAGCTGTATTCACGGGCGGGAATCACCTTCGTGGCCGTAAGCAACTGGCTGGCGGAGAAATGCCGTTGCAGTCCGCTGATGGACGGCTGCCGCATAGAGGTGATTCCCAATGCCTTCCCTATCGACGAATTCCACACCACACCGCGAACAGTCAGAAAAGAAGCCGGCCTGCCCGAAGGCCGAATCGTATTGATGGGCGCCGCACGCCTCGACGACCCCGTGAAAGGGTTGCCATTGGCAGTGGAAGCGCTTAACCGGCTCGACCCGGCTTCGGCAACAGCCGTGTTCTTCGGCAACATACGCGACGCATCCGTTCTGGAGAAACTGCGCATGCCGTTTGTTATGGCCGGAGAGATTTCCGACCGGAGCCGCCTCGCCGAACTGTATGCCCACGCCGATGTGGTACTTTCGTCGTCGCTCTACGAAACCCTCCCCGGCACACTTGTGGAAGGCCAGGCAGCAGGTGCCTTCCCCGTGGCTTTCGACAGCGGCGGACAGAGCGACATAATAAGCCACCGCACCACAGGCTACCTCGCACGCCCTTACGACACCGCCGACCTTGCCGCCGGCATAGCCATGGGGTTGGAGCAGCCAGCCACTGCCGAAACCCTCCGCTCATCCGCCGAACGTTTCCGAGCCTCCGAAATCGCCTCCCGGTACCTGCGGATTATCGACGAAGCGTAAGCGGCAATGCCTGCACAACGCAGGTGTCCGATTGCTGCCAGATGTCAATAGCCTCCGGACATAATAATTTGCTTTTTCGTCGATAATACCTATTTTTGCGTTTATTATGCATACATGCCGAAAATCGTAAAAATCAACATCCATATGAAATTAAGAAAACTACTGCTGATTGCCGCCTTTGGCGTGCTGGCATTACCCGGAGCATGGGCCCGCCAGCTCACAGTGGGCGAAGCCATTGCCGCCGCAGGCGCCGCAACCGGTTCGGTCCGTGTGCGAGGCGAGGCCACTGCCGCTTACACTCTGCGTGCCGACGACATCAACACCGTGTATGTTGTCAAAGGCAGCGAAGGCGGCTTCATGGTGCTTGCCGCCGACGATGTGGCTCCGGCTCTGCTTGGCTTCTCCGACAGCAGCATGTTCGACCCCGGCAATATGCCTCCGCAGATGGAGTCGTGGCTAAAGGAATACAGCAGGCAGATTGCTGTGGCTGCCGCCAACGGCGGCAGAGTGCTCGCCGCACCAGCCGACCCGTCGCTGACCGACATAGCCCCCATAACCACCACCAAGTGGAACCAGGACGCCCCCTACAACGATCTCTGCCCACGCGTGGGAACAACACCCACATATACCGGATGCGTGGCCACGGCAGTGGCTCAGGTGATGAAATCCTACAACCACCCGGCAAAAGGCACCGGAACATACAGCTATGTGTGGAACAACAAGAGGCTTAGCTTCGACTATGATGCAACCACCTTCGAGTGGGATCTCATGTCCGATATCTACGACGGCAAGCAGTCGGCAGCCCAGAACAATGCCGTTGCCACACTGATGTATGCCGTAGGCATTGCAAGCGACATGAGCTACGGCACCGGCGGCTCCGGTGCCCAGGGCATAGCTGCTGCCATGGGGCTTGCCAGGAATCTCGGCTATGACCGCAGCCTCACCTACCGCGGCCGCGACTTCTACACCCTGCCCGTATGGTGCCGCATGCTCCACCAGGAACTTTCCCAGGGCCATCCCCTCTACTACGACGGAGCCAACGCTTCGGTAGGCCACGCCTTCGTTATCGACGGCTACCGCGCCTCCGACGGGCTTTTCCACCTCAACTGGGGCTGGGGAGGCATTTCCGACGGATATTTCGCCATCACCACCCTCGACCCCGACAACCAGGGTATCGGCGGCAGCACCGAAGGCTATGCCATTGGCCAGAGCGCCATATTCGGCCTCAAACCCGACCAGGGAACAACCGAGTACACACCCGTACTGCAGTGCTACAGCATCGCACCCGAGGCGGAACAGACCGTAAGCCGCAACGACGAGACTGTAATCCTCGGCGGCTACAACGAAGGCGTGTACTCCTTCTCGATAGGCAACGTTACCGTTGAAATCGGCCTGAAGCTCACCGATGCCAGCGGCACGGAATCCTATGTATGGGCACCTTACGGCGAAATTGAATTCGCTCCCTACACCGGCTTCCGCACATGGGAAATCCCCGCGGAACTTTTCCCAGAACAGGGCAGCTACAGCGCCGTGCCTGTATGCCGCCGCGGAACAGAAATATTCGCCATACCCACACCCGTGGGCGAACCTTCGCAGCTGGCTGTCACCTGCAGCGCAGGCTCAGTCACTGTAGCTCTTGCCGGCGAGACCTGTGAACTCTCCATAGCCGATGCCGAAGTGCTCTCGCCATTCTACCGCAACCGCCAGGTAATGATAGGCGCCACCGTGGCCAATGCCAGATCGGAATACTACGGCACAGTTTCCGCCTCTGTCACCACAAGCAACGGCCGCGTCTACAAACTCGGCAACGCTCTTGTGGATATCATCGCCGGAGACTCCCAGGAAATCATAATCAAAGGCGCGCTGCCCTTTACCATTCCTCTGGGCGAAGCCGACCTGCGTTTCTACGACGACAGCACCGACGAGCCTATCGGCGACGCTGTCAAAGTCCAGATCGAAGCCGCACCCCAGGGCGAACTGGCAATCGCCATCGACAACATCGATGTGCCCGGCGCGACTTCCGGCGACGGCTCGGCGGCCAACCCGTTTGTTGTCGATGCCTCCACCCTTGCCGTGAACGCTACCATGAACTGCACCTCGGGATACTTCACCTCGGTGGTACGCCTCTATTTCTTCAGCGCGTCCGGCACCAGCTCCAACGTCAGCCTCCAGGCCCCGCTGTTCTATCTCGGTGCCGGCCAGAACCGCATGATGCACTTCTCCGGCAACCTCAGCAGCGCCTTGCAGAAAGGCCAGGTATATGCCACACAGTTCTACTCCATCGAAGGCCGCAATGTCAGCGTAATCGAAAACGCGCCTGAGCTGTATTTCAAAATAGCCGACATAAGCGGCGTGGAGAACATTGCCGAAACAACCTTCGGAATATACCCCAACCCGGCCACCGACATGGCAAAAGTGACAGCTCCCGCCGGTATCGCCACCGTAGACATATATAATCTCACCGGCGCCAAAGTGGCAGCCATGGGATTCGCGGGAACCGAAACAACCGTAGAAGCCCACATCGAGGGTCTTGCCGCAGGCCATTACATCATGCAGGTGGCAACCGCCGACGGCCGCACCTCCACTATGCGCCTGATCAAACTATGAAAACACTCCTTGCAAGCATGCTGACTGCCGCACTGGCAGTCGGCACAGCCTGCTCGGGATCTCGCACCGCACCCGTAGCCGCACCGCCGATGGCGTCGACCGCCCCGGGCAGGACTATAGGTGGCACTCCTGCCGATATCCCCCGGGCTGTGGTTTACCGCACCAATGGCGACTACGCCGACAATGTGCCGGTGACCGTTGCTGCCGATGGAACTCTGCTATCCTATCCCGCCCCCGGCGATGTGGGAGCGCATTCGGCACCGGTAAGGCTTGCCGATGGCCTGCTTCTCGACCGGCGCGGCATAGGCCGTGGCACCGTGTTCACCACCTACACCTACAGCGACTACAGCCGACTGCCAGAAGCACCTTCCGCGGCACGGCTCAAAGCCGCCATAATAGCAGGCTCGGGAATAAGTTTCAGAGCCACCCTGCCGATGACACTGGCGGAAGCCCTTGCCGACACGGCCGCAGTGAACGACTACATCCGCTCCCACCCGCAGGAATTCGCCATTCCGCACAACGAACATAACAAGTAATGCGCCAGCCTCTACCTGATCTTCTGAAAGGAATAGCCATATTCATGGTGGTGATGGGACACGTGCTCACCATGTGCATCCGCGGCATCGACAGCGCCGCCCTGTTCAAAATCATAGGCGAGGTGCACATGCCGCTGTTCTTTTTCATCAGCGGCTACCTCGGATTCCGCAGACTTCCGGCCGGCACTGTAAGCCGTCCACCTCTGGGGCGCCGTGCCCTGCGACTGCTGCTGCCCATGCTGGCTGTGAGCACGCTCTGGATCTACTATTTTCCCGTAAGCGGCATAGAAAGCCCTCTGCCTCAAGGCTGGGGCGGACTATGGGGCGACATGTGGAAAAACGGATATTGGTTCACCCTCGTACTGTTCGAGATTCTGATTGTCTACCGCGGAGCCTCGTTCGTTCTGGACAAAGTGCGCGGCATCGCACTCCAGGCGGCAATCATGCTGGCCATATGGCTTGTGCTTTCACAGGCCCTGCGCCTGCTGCCGGAACAATGGGTTGCGGCATCCTCGCTGGAGCTTACAGTACGGTTCTTCCCGGTATTCATCGCAGGCGCCCTGGCAGCCGACCATCGCGAGGCTTTCGCGCGCTTTGTGGCAAAGTCGACGGTGCAGACTGTCTGCCTGCCGCTGGCCTTTATCCTGGTGTACTATGTGGGATGGTACTGGCGTTTTCCCGCCATTCCGGCATGGTGCCTCGAACCGGCCCGCCCGCTGCTGCACATCGTGCTCTCGGTAATAGCCTTCGGATGCCTTTCTCCATGGGCGGCGTGCAACAGCCTGGCAGTGAGAATATGGTGCTTCCTTGGCCGCAAGAGCCTTGCCATCTATCTGCTGCACTATTTTTTCCTGTTCCCGCTGGGCTGCATACGCCCGGTGCTTGAGGCCATGTCGCTGTCGTTCGTTCCTCTGCTGGCTGTATCAGCCTCCGTAGCCGCCATGGTTATAGCCGTGGTGCTTGCCGCAGACTATCTTATAAGTTTCTCCGCACCGCTGTCGGCACTCCTCACCGGCTCGAATGCCGCAAAAAACCGCAACAATGCCATCACTGATAGCGTTCGACCTTGACGATACCCTTTACAAGGAGCGCGACTACGTGGTATCCGGGCGCCGGGCCGTGGCTGCCGCACTGGCTCCCGTGGCAGGAGTGGATGCCGGTATTCTGCTGGAAGTAATGAATAACAGCGACGATGCCTTCGAGACCCTGCATGCAGCACTGGCAGGAACGCCGGCCGCCGGTGTAGGAATCGCCGAAATGGTTGCCATATACAGGCAGCACCGCCCCGACATAGCCCTCACGACAGGCGTGGCCGGCACATTGACCGAACTGCGTCGCCGCGGCAACAAGCTGGCTCTGATTACCGACGGCAACCACACCCGCCAGCATGCCAAAGTGCGCGCTCTGGGCCTGGACGACTTTTTCGGACGCCATAATGTTATTGTAAGCGACGACATCGGTTCCGACAAGACCACTCCCGCTCCTTTCGCCGCAGCGGAGCGGCTCGCCACGGGCATGCCACATGTATATGTCGGCGACAATCCCGCCAAAGACTTCCACTGGCCGTCGGTCCGCGGATGGCAAACGATAATGCTTGCCGACGCGGAAGGAAAAAACATACACATACAAAACATTGGAGGCTTCCCCTCCGTTTTTAAACCACAGACGGTTATCGACCGCTTCGAACGTCTGCTGCAATTCCAATTCTAATAAGGGCGAACAACCGACATCAGAATACAACACGCCCTCACAAACCACAAGCAATATGCCAACAGCACTCATAACAGGAATCACCGGCCAGGACGGCTCGTATCTGGCCGAGTTTCTGCTGCGAAAAGGCTACTCCGTACATGGCCTGATACGCCGCAGTTCCTCTTTCAATACCGGAAGAATCGAGCATCTCTACCTCGACTCCTGGCTTGCCGACCAGCACATGGGACGCCCCGTCGAACTGCACTACGCCGACCTCTGCGATTCCTCGTCGCTTATTTCGGTTATCAACACCGTGCGCCCCGATGAAATATACAATCTTGCCGCCCAGAGCCATGTGAAAGTGAGCTTCGAGGTACCGGAATACACCGCCGACGTCGACGCTCTCGGCGTGCTCAGGCTTCTGGAAGCAGTACGCATAGCCGGCCTTGCCGACAGCTGCCGCCTATACCAGGCATCGACCTCCGAACTCTTCGGCAAAGTCGAGGAAGTTCCACAGAGCGAGACCACGCCTTTCCATCCCTGTTCGCCATATGCAGTGGCCAAGCAATACGCCTTCTGGATAGTGCGCAACTACCGCGAAAGCTATGGCATGTACGCCGCCAACGGCATACTCTTCAACCACGAGAGCGAACGCCGCGGCGAAAACTTCGTTACACGCAAAATCACCCTTGCCGCCGCCGCCATCGCCGCCGGACGCCAGCACAAACTCTATCTGGGCAATCTGGACGCTCGCCGCGACTGGGGTTACGCTCCCGACTATGTGGAATGCATGTGGCTGATTCTGCAGCAGGACACACCCGACGACTTTGTGATTGCCACCGGCGAATACCACAGCGTGCGCGAGTTCGCCACTCTGGCATTCAGCCGCGCCGGCATAGAACTGCGTTGGGAAGGTACCGGACTGGAGGAAAAAGGCATCGACACCGCTACCGGAAGAACAATCGTCGAAGTCGACAAACGCTTCTTCCGCCCCTCCGAAGTGGAAGAGCTGCTGGGAAACCCTGAAAAAGCACGCCGCCAGCTGGGATGGAATCCACGGAAAACATCATTCGAGGAACTTGTCAACCGCATGGTCGACGCCGACATGGCCGCTTTATGAAACTCGACAAAGACTCAAAAATCTACGTGGCCGGCCACCGCGGGCTTGTGGGCTCAGCCATTATGGCCAATCTGCAGGCTCGCGGGTTCAAGAACCTTGTCACACGCACACATGCCGAGCTGGATCTGCTCGACCCGGTTGCCACCGCAGCGTTCTTCCGCGACGAGCGTCCCGACGCCGTAGTCCTTGCCGCGGCACATGTGGGCGGTATAATGGCAAATTCGACCTACCGTGCCGACTTCATAATGGATAACCTCCAGATTCAACAGAACGTAATCGGCGAGGCATTCCGGAGCGGCGTGCGCAAACTACTGTTTTTGGGAAGCACATGCATCTATCCGCGAAAGGCGCCCCAGCCAATCAAGGAGGACGCATTGCTCACCTCGCCGCTGGAATACACTAACGAACCATACGCCATCGCCAAAATCGCAGGTCTCAAGCTATGCGAGAGTCTCAACCTGCAATACGGCACGGACTACGTGGCAGTGATGCCGACAAACCTCTACGGACCCAACGACAACTTCGGCCTCACCGACAGCCACGTGCTGCCGGCAATGCTCCGCAAGATGCATCTGGTGAAGCTGCTCACCGAAGGCAACTACAACGCCATCCGCGCCGATATCGCCAGACGGCCTGTAAGCGGAATAGCACCCGACGCTTCCGACGAAGATATAGCCGCTTCTCTGAAAACATTCGGCATAGCGCCCGGGGAACTGACTCTCTGGGGTACGGGGCGCCCGTTGCGCGAGTTCCTATGGAGCGAGGACATGGCCGACGCATGCGTGCACATTCTGCTGAAAACCGACTTCGCCACTCTGGCGGCAATGGCGGGAGAGCCTGTGCGGAACACCCACGTGAACATAGGCACCGGCAAGGAGGTTACCATAGGCAGGCTCGCCCATCTGGCAGCCGATGCAGTGGGATATACCGGAAAAATTCTTTGGGACAGCACCAAACCCGACGGAACGCCCAGGAAATTGTGCGATGTCGACCGCCTGCACAGTCTTGGGTGGAAACACAAAGTCGAGCTTCCCGAAGGTATAGCCCGCCTCTACAGCTGGTATCTGGAGAATTGAGAGCAAAAAACCAAATACTCCAAACCACGGATAATCAATTGATTGGAATTTTAAGCTAATTTTTTATGAAATTTTTCATCGGAAAAATTTGGCAGTTCCGTGAAAAGGGCGTAACTTTGCATCGCTTTTGAGAAAGACGGGGTGTAGCTCAGTTGGTTAGAGTACGCGTCTGGGGGGCGTGAGGTCGCTAGTTCGAGTCTAGTCACCCCGACAAAAACAAAAGCAGATAAAGGCCGCGACTATCAAGTCGCGGCCTTTTATTTTTGTCCGAGGTCAACAAAAGCACACCGGAGAATGTTTTTTATGTAAGCAGGCTGTGAAAACGCTTTACCACAGCCCGATGCAAATGTCAATAAAACTATTTTCCAACTCTCAACCCATTAATTCCTCGACATTATGAAAGGCTTATATGTGAGCGACATCGTAACCACCCGCTGGTGGTGGCTCATCCTCATTGTGGGCATTCTGCTGGTTCTCGGCGGATTCACCTACTGGATATGGCCCGAAGCAGGCTTTGCAGTGGCATCCCAGATTTTCGGCTGGCTTCTTATTCTTGCCGGTATCGTGCAGCTGTGTGTGGCATCCGGGCCCAACCACCCCAAGGCATGGGGATGGTGGATTGCAGGAGGCGTAATCGATATCTTCATTGGCTTTATGCTGGTGCGTAGCGTATTGCTTTCCGAAGCCGTGCTCCCCTACTTCCTGGCCATAATCTTCATTTTCTGGGGTATCGAAGCCTTTGTAGGCTCGGCATCGCGCCGCCGCAACAGCTACTGGTGGCTTGGCCTGATCAATGGCATCCTCCTGTGCGTTATCGGATTCTTCTTTCTGGAAGCCGGATGGGTGAGCAATGCCCTGATGGTATCGTTCCTGACATCGATAGCCTTTATCTACTGGGGATTCACCATCGCCCTCACCTCCTACGAAATGAAACCAGTGGCTGAAAAGTAAGCTCACAAAACCCAAAACCAGACAATACCGCGGATTCTCCGGCAAAAGGGGAATCCGCGGTTTCTTTAAGAACAATTCTTTAAGAGCTAAGCGCAAATTTTGCTTTGCTCTTGACTTATTCGTATCTTTGACTTGCCGTCTTAGATACTCTCGCTCGGCAAAGCGCAAATAAATTTGGCTTTGCTCTCGACTTATTCGTATCTTTGACTTGCCGTCTTAGATACTCTCGCTCGGCAAAGCGCAAATAAATTTGGCTTTGCTCTCGACTTATTCGTATCTTTGCACGATTATTCCATTATCCGGCCGATGAAACCATCATTGACCTGCGAGGTCCTCACATTCAAACCTAACCTCCAGAGCATGCTCTGGGGTGGCGATACCCTGCCCAGACTCAAAGGTATTGCCGTACCCGGCACACCCGTGGGGGAAAGCTGGGAAGTGAGCGCCATGCCAGGCAAGGAAAGCGTGGTGGCAGACGGTCCGCTTGAAGGCCGGAGCCTCGCCGAACTCGCCGCCGACTACGGGGCCGAGCTTCTTGGAGAGGAGTCGATACGCCGATACGGACTCCGGTTCCCGTTGCTGGTGAAGTTCATCGATGCACGCCGCGACCTCTCGATACAAGTACATCCCGACGACAGCCTCGCAGGCAAACTGCACGGCAGCAACGGCAAAACAGAAATGTGGTATGTGCTCAGCGCCGAACCCGGCTCCAATGTGATACTCGGATTCCGCCGACCCATCGATGCAGAACGTTTCGCCTCAATCGCAGGTACTGCCGCCATCCTCGATGAAGTCAACTACTATCCCACACAAGCCGGAGCCTCCTTTATGGTGCCCGCCGGAACTCTGCACAGCATAGGAGCAGGCAATGTACTTGCAGAAATACAGCAGAGCAGCGACCTCACATACAGGGTGTACGACTACGGACGCACCGACGCCGACGGCCACCCGCGCGCCCTGCATATAGCCTCCGCTCTTCGCGCCCTGGACTACCGACCGTGCACCGACCTGCACACCCACCCCGACCGGCTTGCCGACGGTGCACAACGCATTTCCGAATGCCAGCATTTCAACGTCGACAGGGTAGAAATCCACGACGGGAAACCCTTGGCCATGGCGCACAACCCGTCGAGTTTCAGAGTGGTGATGTGTGTCGATGGCGAAATCGTGCTGGCCGACCATGCAGGCCGGCACAAAGCCACTCTGCCCTGCGGGTTCAGCGCTCTTGTGCCCGCTGCCAACGAAGGCCTGACTCTAAGCGGAAACGCCACGGCACTTATAGCCTCTGTATGAAAAATTTTGCGTACCTTTGCGCCGCCGACGGCGCACTGGGCGCAGCCGGTATCATACAAATGTACACCCCAATAAACATACTCTAAGATGAGAAAGAACATAGTTGCCGGCAACTGGAAAATGAACACCACAGTAGCCGAAGGTGTAGCCCTTGCCAAAGAAGTGAACAGTGCTGTCGCAGCCGCCAAACCCAACTGCGATGTGATTGTGTGCGTTCCCTTCACCCACCTTGTACCCGTAGCCGAAGCCATCGACACCGCAATCCTCGGCCTTGGCGCCGAGAACTGCGCCGACCACGCCAGTGGCGCCTATACCGGCGAAGTATCCGCTTCCATGGTTGCCTCCACCGGTGCCGGCTATGTGATACTCGGCCACAGCGAACGCCGCCAGTACTACGGTGAGACCTCCGAAATTCTCCGCGCCAAAGTGGCTCTCGCTCTCGAAAACAACCTGAAACCCATTTTCTGCATCGGTGAGGTTCTCGAACAGCGCGAGAACGGCACATTCTTCGATGTAGTACGCACCCAGATTGAAGAAGGTCTCTTCAACCTCGAAGCCTCCGACTTCGGCAAAATCGTACTTGCCTACGAACCCGTATGGGCTATCGGCACCGGCAAGACTGCCACCGCCGAGCAGGCTCAGGAAATCCACGCCTTCATCCGTGGCGTCATCGCCGGAAAATACGGCGAAGAAGTGGCCAACAACACCACCATCCTCTACGGCGGCAGCTGCAAACCCTCCAATGCAGCCGAACTCTTCGCCAAACCCGACGTCGACGGCGGCCTCATCGGCGGTGCATCCCTCAAATGCGCCGACTTCATGGGCATCGTAAACGCATTCTGAGAATAACCCCACTCCATATCCGGCAGACGGTTCCGGCCGTCTGCCGGCAATTACCTTATATGAACACTTCCAAAGCCATAGTCCTGGCAACGATGCTTGCCTACGGAGCTGGTCAGGCAGCAGCCACCGACACATATGCCGACACCGACAGCATCCGGCACAGCAATGTCGTGTCTATTGTCGACAGCATAAACTGCGGCGGAACCGTGAGCATATCGCAGCCCGCAGCCTTCGATGCCATAATGAAACGGACAGCCACCGCAAACGGCGCCACCGCAAACGGACTGTCCCAGCAACATGTGGCCACACGTGCCGGCTACCGCATTCAAGTGTTCGACGACAACAATCCACGCACCGCACGCGCGCAAGCCCAGGCCAAAGAGGCGCAGATGCTTGCCACGTTCCCGCAGTGGCGCACCTACCTTACCTTCAACTCACCTTACTGGCAACTGAAAGTAGGAGACTTCCGCACACGCGTCGAAGCGGAGGCCGCGATGGTAAACATCCGCGATGCCTTCCCCTCGCTTTCGGGACACATGAGGCTGGTGCGCGAAAAAATAAACATAACAGAATGATGCAAGCGCCTTTGGACGAAAACGAGCGCGTCGACCGCATCGCCGCGCACATTAAGGAAATAATCAGCCTGCTTGGCGAAGACCCCGGCCGCGAAGGTCTGCTCAAGACCCCGCGCCGTGCCGCCAAAGCTCTTGTGCACGCGTGCTCGGGATATTCCGCAAATCCTGAAGAGCTGCTTGGCAATGCCCTTTTTCAAGCCGAAAGCAGCGGCATGGTGATTGTGGGCGACATAGAGTTCTACTCCATGTGCGAACATCACATACTGCCGTTTTTCGGAAAAGTCAGCGTGGGCTATATGCCCGGCGAAAAAATTGTGGGGCTTAGCAAAATCGCCCGCATGGTCGATGCCTTCTCCCACAGGCTGCAGCTCCAGGAGCGCTTCACATCGCAGCTGGCCGAATGCCTGCGCACGGCGATTGGCGCCAAGGGAGTGATTGTCGCCTGCTGCGGCGAACATCTGTGCATGAAAATGCGCGGAGTGGAGAAACAGCATGCCTCCACCACAACCGTGGCCTACAATGGCCTGTTTACCAACGCGCACGAGCTGCGACGTGAGTTTTTCGAAGCAATAGGACGCCGATAAATCCTCGGTTGACACTTTTTTCTTCTTAAAAAAATCGACGCAGAATTTGCAGGACTGAACCGCAGTGCTTAAATTTGCGTTATAAAATCAAAGCCGGAAGAGTCCGGCCCACCCTTTCCACCGAATAACTCATACCACATCAAAGCGGATTGGGAAACTCTTCAAATTATTCATGAAATACCGAGACACAGCTTAGCCGACCGATGGCGGGCCTCAGACATCCTTAAACGGATGTGCCTTCGTGCCGGAGGATTACAAAGGGCGGCGAGCACTCAAATCCTGTCTTTTCGGAGTTTCATCGCATCCTTTGGTGTGGTTCTTATAAGCCGGCCGCGACTCTTGCAAAGAGCCGCGGCCGGTGCTTTTTCATGTCAGTAGCCAGTCAGGCCTCGAGAGACCGTGCCAACCGGTTGCCAGGCATTATGTTCAGACTGAAAGAACAGCTTGTGCCTGATGCCTCCGATCGATACGTGAAGTGATAGCGCTCGCGTCCCAGAAAGTCGAGTACAGCCTCGCCGGAACCTGCCGCAGCCTCCCGGCGCCGTCCCGGCACAAGCCGTTCCTCGATGGTGACATCGAAGCCCGCCACGGCCACAGCAAGGCTATATGCTCCGTCGAGCCCCACACCAGCCAGGCCGACACGCCGTATGCGCAGCCTGGCATGGTCGTCGACCTCCATCTCAATGCCGGCCGCAGCGCTTTCACAGCCCTCCTTGAGAGAGCCGCCGACAAGGAAAGTTCTTGCCGGACCCTTGGCCCGCGGCTTTGCCGCTGCTGCTATGGCCGCAGCGGCCACAAAAGCGGCAATCACGTAGAATTCTACGGTGTTGAATATCGATAGTGTTACCATATGATTTATGAAGCGGCCCGGCTGCCAATGGCTGCCGGGCCGCCTCTTATTGGCTCACTGCATCAAGAGGAGAGACTCATTCAGCAGGAAAAATCTCGATTTTTGTGAAGCGGATCTGTCCGGGCTTACCTTCTTCGGAACCCATTGTGGCAGTCGCACCCACTGTGAAAGTAACATCGGATGCATCGCCCACCCAGGTCACCGAAGTGTCGCCTGCTGCCTGCGCCGGGCTGAGAGTGCCAGTGCTGGGAGTAAAATCGGTGTAGCGGTATCCAGCGTCGCGGGCGAGAGTGAACACGATTTTGGCCATGCGGCCACCGTTTACCGAAATACTGTTGTCGGCATACAGACGGATAGCGGAAGTGCCGCTGTGTATTGCGGGTGCGGTCTTGCCGTTGTTCTTCTGGATGTCGAATGTGTAGCCGCTCACAGTGGTGCTGCCGGGCACATTGGTGATGTCAGTTGCAAGCACTTCAACGGCGTCGCCCGAAGGATCGGGATTCGGATCCGGGTCGGGAGTTGTGCCGCCGGTCGCGTTAAGCCTGATGTTGTCGACACACCATGTGGCATAGTTGGCATCCTGGGTTGCATAGTAGCGGAAGCCGATATAAACAGTACCCGAATAGCCTGCAAGGCTGACATCGCCCGAGGGAACGAATCCGGAATATCCGTTTGCAGGAGCGGTTGCAAGTGTCGGGTTCAGCTTGGTTTTGGTGGCGGCAGCCACATCGGCCGACGAAAGCACATATACCTCGAATACAGAGGTAGTGGAACCGTAGCCGTTCACCTGGCTGTCGAATGTGAGCACCTTGTTATCGACCTTGCTCATGTCGATGGCCGGGGAAAGGAGCCACTGGTCGAAGGGCGGCTGAGTGCCCTTGAAGCCGGTCATGGCAGCATAGTAGTTGTTATCGAATGAGGTCACATACCAGGCCTTGTCGCCGCTGATGTTCACGTTGGTCCATCCGGCGGGCATGCTGCCGCCATCGAAAGTGGCGTCGAGGCTTGTCACAGCCTCGCCGACAGGAGGATTGGGAGTGTCGCCACCGCTGCCGCCTTCGAGTTTGTATTCTGTAGGCTGCTTGATGCCGGGGCCTGCGCAGTATTTCATCACATCGCCCTTGATGGCAAGCACCTTGCCGAGGTTGCCGGGAACATTGGCAAGCGCCAGCGCGTCGCGCATGGGAGTGGGCAGCTGCACGCCGATGCACTTGGAAGCATCGGTGCAGTCGGCGGTAGGACCAAGCACCAGGTTTGTAGTGGCAGCGTCGGCCAGGCCGAAGCTGGTTCCGGCAAGCGTTGTGGAGCTTCCTCCTGTAGGCATGGAACCCACGATGTATCCTTTCACCCACACGCCGGTAGCCACAGCGGCTGTGGTGCTCTGCGGATTCATGGCCACAATCTGCTTCACATTGTAGGGGCTTTCGGCATTGCCGTCGCCGTCGGCGAACTCGCCGGTGCTGACTTCGACGCCATCAATCTCGAATTCGTCGGCTTTGCCGGTGTTTCCGGTGAGACCGTAGGCGCCCATGTAGCGCTCGAAACGTGCGTTGATAAGGATTTCCTTACCGAGGTTGCCGGGGTTGTCGCGGAGGTTGCCAAGCTGTCTGAGGGCGCTTTCAGCCGGGAGTGCCACCACGACGCACTGGTCGATATTGCGGCAGTCGGCCGAAGGAGCGATCACAAGAGTGTTGTTGAGCACTGTGGGAGCTTCCCACTGTATGTCGTTGTCGCCGGAAACCACCTCTACTTCGGGTGCGACGGCACCCACGATGTAGCCTTTCACCCAGCCTTCGTCGGTAAGATCCTGGCTTTCGAGCGACACCACATCGGTGACTGTATAGGGTTTCTCCTTTGTTCCGGGACGGTCGCCGACCTTGATGCATCCGTTGCCGTCGATGAGTATTATCTGCCAGTTATTGTTGTAGTAGCTGAGCAGACCAACGATATCGAGGTTGCCGGTAGGCAGCACCTTGTTCCAGAATGTGCAGTATCCCGAAGTGCGCACAACCATAGGATTGCCGTTGCGGTCGATGATGTTGCGGTTCTGTTCCTCGTTTGTTGTGGCGTGGTAGGCCGAGAATTTCTTCTTGCCACCGTCCTCGAAATAGACATTCTTGAAACGCACCAGCTGGCTCTGATATTTCTGCAGGCCTTCCGGTGTGTTCGGAATCTGTGCGAAAGAGTTCACGATGAGCGTGTCGAGGTCGGCCACTACAGGCACACCGTTAAGCTCTGCCTTTGCGGCGAAAGCCTCGATGCTCATGAAGCTCACCTGGTCGGTTTTGCCGTTTTCATACCAGGATTTCCGGCCCATCTGCTGCAGACCGGCATATTTGCCGATTGTCATGCCGGTCACATCCATCACAATCTCCTGCCCGCGGCGATAGTTGAGATAGAGGTTGTAGGTGTCGATGGAGAAGGCCAGCGCCGCTGTCTCGTCCTGGATTACGAGGCTTTTGAACACGTTTCCTTCTTCGTCGGAGGATATCACGCGTCCGGCGATGATGAAACGACGTTCAGGATCGGCCTCATCCCTGATTTCTTTGGCATAGTTGGTGGCCTCGTCCCAGAAGAGGGATTTAAGCTCCGCAATTGTGGTGTTTGCGGTAATTGAAGCCTGGGGGACGTCGATCTGCGGAGCGTCGAAATCGTCCTGGCAGGACGGCAATGCCAGTCCCGCGGCGGCAAAAGCCGCCAGGCCTATAAGGTAGGAACGGAATATTTTCATTGTATTGTTCTTGGAGAGGGACTGAATCATTTGACACCGTTGACCTTAAGGTTCTTTATTTCCCAAGTGTCGGCACCGGAGTCGGTGGAAGCGTATTTGAAGGCAACCTGGATTTTCTTGCCGTCGAACGCCGACAGGTCGATTTCTCCGGAATTTGCGAGCGTCCATGCACCGGCTTCCGGCCAGGTCACTACAGTCAAGGCGGTCCATGCTGTTGTGCCGGCTTCGCGTGCCACAACACCGCAGAGTGTGCGGAGGGTGGTCTGGAACTTGGCGGCATGGTCGAAGCTCAGCGTACAGCCGGTGGCGCCGGTAAGGTCTATTTCGGGAGAGATGGCATAGGCTTCGGATGCCTTGGCCTTAGCTTCCGCCGAGTCGTAGGCGCTGGCATTGAGATAGCCTTTCTCGTTATATGTTTTCCATGACCATACGCCGGTGAGACCAGATGCGAGGTTCACGTTCTCGATGGTCCAGTCGGCGGGCATCTCGGAGAGATTTTCGCCGAGCGCCGAGAAAATGGTCTTGGCATCGCCTGCAGGAGGATTGGGTGTGTCGCCACCCTGGCCGTTATATGTAACCAGGCTGTTGCCCTGAGCCATCTGCGGAGTATTGCCCATGTAGTTCATCAGCTGGCCATAGACAACTACCTCTGCTCCGGCCTCTATCTGATTTTCGGAGGTGAAGCGTTCGCCGCCGAGCCAGTATCCGCGGAACACGCCAAGCTCGTCGGATGTGTTGCCGTTGTCGGAAATAAAGTATGTGGCGTTGCCGAAGCTTGTGCTCACTTCGGTGACACGCGAGATTTTACCCTTCACGTACACCTTGTCCTCGGTGATGGTGTTGTCGTTGATTGCCTTAAGCGCCGCAGCCACATTGTAGGGGTCGTCGGGAGTGCCGTTACCCGAAGGTTCCGTGGAGGGATCGGGTTCGGGAGCCACGCCGTCGAAACCGATGCAGCCGTTCTCGTCGATGAGCAGAATCTGCCAGTCGCTGCCGTAATAGCTGAGGATGCCTACAACGGAACCGGTACCGTAAGGCAGCTCCTTGTCGCTGAAAGAGGCATAGGAGCTGTTGCGGACAATCATGCGGCCGCCGTTTTCGTCGGTGATATAGCGGCTTACGCTCTGTGCGCCGGCAAAAGGCTGTCCGGCCTCTACGAAGCTGACACCGTCGACGCGCACCAGACGGCTCTGCCAGAGCATCAGCGAGGCGTTATCAGCCTTGACTGCGTTAAGCTCGGCTATTGTGGTGGCAGTGGTGTCCACCTTTTCAGGTTCGGGGAGTCCCTTTCCTGTGCGGATCACATGCTCCTTGAACAGATCCTCCGCCATGAAGGTCATTTCGGATCCGGACACCGCTCCGAACTGCAGGAGTCCGCGGTATCCTCCGATGTTCAGCCCGGTGGCATACACGGCCACTTCCTGGCCGAAGGGGAAGCTCTGGTAGATGTCGTATGCGTTCACCGAGAAGGTTATGGCCACCTGCCGGCCATCGCTGTCCTTGCTCTGCACAACAATGTTCTTGTAGATGTTGCCTGTTTCGTCGGAAGAGCACACGCGACCTACGAAAATCACGGAATCGCCATCGACACCAGTGGTACCGATAGTGGCAGGACCTGCCGAGATTGTGTTCCAGTATTCGGTCTTGAAGTCAAGGACTGTCGTAGTGGGTTCTACCTGCACCGTGGGCGGAAGCACCAGCGGCGGGCGGGTGAAGTCGTCGTCGCAGGCGGCAAGCATGGCCGCTGCGGCACAGATGTATATCAGGGATTTTTTCATCATATTGCGGTCAGGCTATTAGAATCGCACGCCAACGTTCAGGAAAACACGTGTGCCCTGTGCATAGGTGTACCGGTTGGGATACTTCTCCCGGTTCCACTCTTTCACGTCGATACGTCCCTGCTGGTAGGCGTAGGTTGCGATATTTTTGTTGTTGAGGATATTGTTTACGTTCAGGTTGATGTTGAGGCTAACCTTGCGGTTGATGTAGATAAGCTTGCCGATAGACAGGTTGAGAGTGAACGCATTTTTCAGTTTGTCCTGGGTGGAAAGCTCGTCGACCTTGGCCTGGAGTTCCTCGACAGAATTGCCGAACTGCTCCCAGAGGTCGGGAAGGGCTTCGTGGTAGCGTGGAGCGAGGTTCACATATGCATCGCCCTGCCATGTGGCGTTCACGTTGAAGAACCAGTTCTTCGGTGCTGCATAGTCTATGCCGATGTTGGCGGCATACTGCGGAGTGGAACCTACGTAATAGTTCTTGAGATATACGGTCTGTGTGGTGTCGGCAAACAGTCCGTTCTCGAAAGTGCGGGTTCCCTGCGGGTTGTTCTTGTACTGGTAGCGGGAATACATGCCGGCGAAAGTAGCGGTGATGCTGGGTGTGATTTTGTAAGCCATACCCAGTTCGACGCCTTTGTAGACCTTCTTGACATCGGTGAGCACATAGTTCACATATGTCTGGTAATCGTCGTCGTAGAAACCGTTACGCTCGGTGGCATTGTCCATCTGGGTGTAGAATGCGGACACGGTACCACGGAAACGACGGTAGTTCCATATGTATGCGATGTCGCCGGAGAAGTCGCGCTGGCTTTCCACACCGGCAGCAACGGTGTTCTTTATACGTGGCGAAAGGAATACCTGGTCGAACAGCGGAGCGCGGGAACCGTAGCTCAGGCGGAGAGCGAACTGGTTGCGGCCGTCGAGCTTGTACAGCGCACCGGCTTTTGCCATGGCATTGTCGAAACGCATGGTGGCACTTTTGCCCAGCGAGTTCTGGGGCGCGCGTCCGTTGCGCATGTGTCCGTCGCGGTAGAACTGGGTGTAGCTCATCTGGAGGCCATAGTTGATATCCCAATGAGACAGGTTGATTACGTTCTGCAGCCATGCTTCGGCACGGAGGGCATGGATATCGTAGTCATAGCCGAACTTGTCGCCCTTGCCCACGCGGCGGTTGGGATTGTCGAGGTCGTTCTGCAGGTTCTGGGGCGATATGGAAATCTCACGGTTGGAGAACGGGTCGATGTCGAGCCAGAACTCGCCGCCGAGCAGGTCGCGCACGGTCTTGTAGTTCGAGCTGCGTGTGTAGTTGAAGCTAACGCCTGCCTGCAGCGACATCACATTGTTTATGCGCTGATTGATGTAGGAGTTCAGCATCAGGTTGATCTGATGGTTGATGCGGTTCTCCATAATGTATGAACTGCCTTTCTTGTCGGCATCGGGAAGATCCTGGTTCTGGATATTGTTGAGGTAGTTCACACGGTAGAGGTCGTCCCACTTGATCTGGCGGAACGATTCGTCGTTGCGCCACAGGTCGGTGTATATCTCGGCAGCCGCCTCGTCGCCGCGGCTCTCGAAATACGATGGCAGATAGCGGTAGTAGGAGGGGTTGGGATCGGTGGCGTTGTAATAGTTAAGTGCAGTGCGGTTGTAGTACATGCTGCGGAAAGCCGCTGTGGTGTTGAGCACTGTATTGTCTTTCTTGAACAGCCAGTTGAGCATCACGGTGGGGTCGAAGGTTTCGGTGATGCGCGAGGAACGCTTCTCACCGTCCTGATATCCCCAGTCGGGATTGTAGAGGTTCGAGCCTGCCAGATCGTAGGCTTCCTGCACCGTCGGCCTGCCGGTTGCCCTCTGTGTCGGGCCACCGAAGGCAGTCAGTGTGAGGGAGTGGTTGGCATTGAACACTTTTTCGATGGATGCGAACAGTCCGTAGCTGTTGTAGAATGTACCCTGCACCACGCCTTCCTTGGCATATCGTCCGATGGCGCTCACGGTGAAGGCCCAGCCATGCTTGTTAAGGCCGGAGGCATAGGTGGCCATCGCGCGGAGCATATAGTTGGAGTTGGTGTATGCCACCGAGCCGTTGAAGCCGGGAGCATACAGGTCGGTGGTGGTGTTGTAGTTCACACTGCCGCCGATGTCGCCGAAGCCGTAAGTGGAGGCGTCGAGTCCCACCGTAGTGGTTTTGTTGCGGAATGCGCGGCTTGTCATACCCAGGAGGTTGTTGAATGTGAAGCTGCCACGCACGAGGTCGTTCATCTTCACACCGTTTATATACACGCTCTGGTACTGGTTGTCGAGTCCGCGGAATCGGAAATACATCGGGCCGAAATTATAGGAGGCCGTGTTGTAGAAAATGTTGTCGTTGGCACCGGTGAGCGCCGACACGCCCTGGGATGTACCTTCTTCGTCTTCCATAACGGCTTCGTCGAACAGAAGGTCCTGAGTGTCGCCGAAGAATTCCTCTCCGTAGTCGAACGGAACGAGGCGGATTTCCCCGAGGTTTACAGTAGCTGCCGAGATGTCGATGTCGGCACCATACGCCTGGTAGCCGTCGGCAGAAACGGTGATATAGTCGGCAGCAGTGTCGGCACTAAGCCTGAACTGGCCGTTGAAGTTAGTGGTGGCGCTCACATGCGAGTCGCGCAGGCTCACCACGGCGCCCGACAACGGGCTGCCGTTGCTGCCGTTGACCACCACACCCACCACCGTGGCGGCGGAGCTTCCGAGCGCTGGCCATGCCAGAGCAAGGAGAAGGTACAGGAACAGTCGTAATTTCATGTGTTTGTTTATAGGTCTGTTTTTGTTGTATTTCCGGTACATACCCGATATGCACAACAAGCGGCGGAGCTTAAACCGCCGTTGCAGCAAAATAGGGACGTCAAAAATAAGAAGATTATTTGTCAACAGCAACAAAATTTAAACAATTTTCCAACACTTGACCATAACATCAACCGCACAGTCGCTGCATCCCCTTATCGGCTGCACTTTCCTGACACATACACAAAAACCAGGGGGCAATCTCACGATTGCCCCCCGGCGTCTAAACCTTAAAAATCTAATCCTATGAAAAAACTAATTCAATACTTTACTTCTTTTGCTGTTGCTGTATTTAATACGCCAGAACAGCCCTGAATGTTGCATCGGAAAGGCGCCGTGATGCCGTTTTTACCACTTTTTGGCAATATGCATCGGAAAAGCGGCGTCGCATTATCACTCATTAACAAGGTCAGAGGCTGGCGCGACCGCTGTCGGCAGGAGCCTTGTCGATAAGGTCGAGGAACTGGTCGAGTTCAGGAGTGATTATTATTTCCGTGCGGCGGTTGCGCTGGCGGCCGAGCTCGGAAGAGTTGTCGGCAATGGGATTGTATTCACCACGCCCGGCGGCGCTCAGACGCGAAGGATCCACGCCGAAGTCGTTCTGCAGCACCTGCACCACCGACGAAGCCCTTAGCGCGCTCAGATCCCAGTTGTTGCGTATATTGGTCCTGGAGATGGGCACCGGGTCGGTGTTGCCCTCCACGAGCACCGAGTAGCCGCGATAGTCCTTTATTATCTTGGCAATCTTGCTCAGGGTCTGCATGGCACGGCTGTTGACCTCATAGCTGCCCGAACGGAAAAGCATGTTGTCGGCAAGAGATATATACACCACTCCTTTCAGCACCTTCACATTGACCTCGTCGAGCTCGTTGCCTGTGAGGGAACGTGTAAGACTTGTGGTAAGCGCCAGATTGAGGGAGTCGCTGCGGTTCTTTGCCTGCACGAGCTCCTTGATGTACTTGTTGGAGGCATTTATCTGGTCCACAAGCTTTGAAATGTTCACATTGCCCTGAGTGTTGGAACTGATGCTCTGGTTGAGTGTCGACTGCATTGCGGCATAGTCGGCGCGCAGCTGCTCGTTGTTCCTGCGGGCTTCGTCGAGCAGAGCCTGGATTGTCTGGTTTTCGGCCTGTTGCCGGGCATAGTTACCTTTAACGGTGGTCCAGTCGTTGAACAGTCCGTCGCGTTCCGCTTTCAGAGCCGCGTATTTCTTACTGCTTACGCACGAAGCCGACGCCAATGCGAGAGCCGCGGCAACAATAACCAATGGTCGGAGTGTCATAATTGGAAAATTTAGAAGGAGTTTGGGAATAATAACGGCACATAGCCGCTTATGTATTAGAACATATATGGTTGACTGTTGGTTTGTAGGTGGCAAATAGCTATCTTTGCAGCCACATTCGGCCGCGGAAGCACAGCGGCCAAAGGCAACTATCCGTACAAAACACAATATCCAGAATGAGAAAATGGCGAATTGAGGACAGCGAAGAGCTGTACAACATCCCCGGCTGGGGCCGCAACTACTTTTCGGTTAACCAGAAAGGACATATAGCCGTAACGCCACGCCAGGGGTGCATGTCGGTGGACATCAAGGACTTGCTCGACGAGCTCCAGGTGCGCGACATCTCCGCGCCACTGCTTCTGCGCTTCCCCGACATTCTGGACAACCGCATCGAGAAAATCAGCAACTGCTTCGACGGAGCAGCCCGGCAGTACGGCTACGATGCCAAGAACTACATGATCTACCCCATCAAGGTGAACCAGATGCGCCAGGTGGTGGAAGAGATCATCACCTATGGCAAAAAATTCAACATAGGCCTCGAGGCCGGTTCCAAGCCCGAACTACACGCCGTTCTCGGCACCAACATCGACCAGGATGCCCTGATAATATGCAACGGCTACAAGGATGCCGCCTATATCGAGCTGGCTCTGCTGGCGCAGAAGATGGGTCGCAAAATATACCTTGTTGTGGAAAAACTCAACGAACTGCGGATGATTGCCGAAATCAGCAAGCGGCTTAAAGTGCGTCCCAATGTGGGAATACGCATCAAACTGTCCTCGACAGGTGCCGGCAAATGGAGCGAGAGCGGAGGCGACCAGAGCAAGTTCGGGCTCAACTCCTCGGAGCTGCTCGAGGCTCTGGATATTCTGGAAAAACGCGACATTAAGGATTGTCTGAAGCTGATTCATTTCCACATCGGCAGCCAGATAAACAAAATCCGTGTTATCAAGAACGCCCTGCGCGAAGCCACCCAGTTCTATGTGCAGCTGAGCAAGCTCGGCTACGAAATCGATTTTATCGATATAGGCGGCGGCCTTGGCGTGGACTACGACGGCACCCGCAGTTCCTCCAGCGAAAGCTCTATGAACTACTCCATCCAGGAATATGCCAACGACGCCGTATCGGCCGTTGTCGACGCCTGCACCAAACACGGCCTCCGGCAGCCGAACATAATCACCGAGAGCGGACGCTCGCTCACCGCCCACCATTCGGTTCTGATTTTCGAAGTGCTCGAAACCACACAGCTGCCACAGTGGCGCGACAGTCAGGAAATCGGGTCCGACGACCACGAGCTTTCCCGTGAGCTCTACGAAATATGGGACAAACTCGACCAGTCGCGGCTTTTCGAAAGCTGGCACGACGCCCTGCAGATTCGCGAGGAGGCGCTGGATTTATTCTCGCTGGGAATGCTTGACCTGCGCACTCGCGCACAGATCGAGAAACTGTTCTGGAGCATCGCACGCGAAGTCGGCGACATAGCATCAGGCATGAAGCACATCCCCGAGGATCTTCGCAAAATCGCCAAGATGCTGCCCGACAAATATTTCTGCAACTTCTCGCTCTTCCAGTCGCTGCCCGACAGCTGGGCCATCGACCAGCTGTTCCCCATCGTGCCAATCTCCAGGCTGGATGAGAAGCCTACACGCACCTGCTCCATCCAGGACATCACCTGCGACTCCGACGGCAAGATTGCCTCTTTCATCTCCCCGCAGGGCACATCGCCGGCACTGCCGGTACACCCGCTCAAACCGGGCGAGCCATACTATCTCGGGGTTTTCCTCACCGGTGCCTACCAGGAGATTCTTGGCGACATGCACAATCTTTTCGGCGACACCAACGCCGTGCACATAAGCGTTTACAAGGACAGCTACGAAATCGACCAGATTATCGAGGGCGAGACCGTCGACGAGGTTCTGGACTATGTGCAGTTCAACCCCAAGAAACTTGTGCGCAACGTCGAGGCATGGGTTACAGCATCCATGAAAGCCGGAAAAATCAGCCCTGAGGAAGGCCGCGACTTCGTGAGCACCTACCGTTCCGGACTGTTCGGCTACACTTATCTGGAAAAATAACGTGCGCCACTTCCTGCATCTGGCCTATGCGGGCCAGCCGTTCCACGGCTGGCAGGTGCAGCCCGGCCAGACAAGCGTGCAGGGCTGCCTCGAGGAAGCCTTCGCCACACTGCTGCGGCAGCCAACGCCCGTGACCGGCGCCGGCCGCACCGACGCCGGCGTGAACGCCCGCTCGATGATAGCGCACCTCGACCTGCCAGACCACATGGACGCCTCAGGCTGCCGGCAATTATTGCGCTCGGCCAACGCCATTGTCGGGCGCGACATAGCACTGTATTCACTGACTCCCGTCGCTGCCGATGCCCACGCCCGCTTCGATGCCAGCGAACGCGAATACCGCTACTTCGTGCACACACGAAAAAATCCATTCTGCCGGCAGTTTTCATGGCAGGCACCGCCCGCACTCGATTTCGAAGCCATGAACGCAGCGGCGGAAATGCTCATAGGCCGACGCGATTTCTGCTCCTTCGCCAAAACGCACTCCGATGTCAAGACCACCGTCTGCGACCTCAGGCTGGCGCGCTGGGTGCGCGACAACGAACACTGCTGGCACTTCGAGATTGCGGCCGACCGCTTCCTGCGCAATATGGTGCGCGCGGTAGTGGGCACCCTCGTCGATGTGGGTCGCGGCAGGATGGCGCCAGAGACAGTACTCGACATACTCGAACGCCACGACCGCTGCGCAGCGGGCACCTCGATGCCTGCCGAGGCGCTGTTTCTATGGCGCGTCGACTACCCCTACTATCATGCCGAGCCATGAGCCGGCTCCACCTGTTTTTTCCTGAAAACGATCTTGCCCTGGCTTCTGGCCTGGACTTCTACACCCCTCCCCCTGCGGCCGCCGCGCTGCATCGGGCAGGCTCGTGCCTGCCGCTATGGTTTGCCTCCTGCGGCGACAGCATTGCCGTTGCCGAGCGCGACGTCGCCTGGCTGAACGACTCCGCCGACAGATTCGGAATCGAAGCCTCGGCCTACCGCGGCCTGCCCGCCGGACTCAAGCCAGCACCTTGGGGATGGTCGCGTGCCGCACGCACAGCATTCCGCCGCCTCGGATTCGACAATCCGACAATGCCGTCCGACAACGCTCTCGAACGACTGCGGATGCTATCACACCGCCGCACGGCCATAGCATTGCGCAATACCATCGAAAAAATCATGCCGGACGCGCGGCTGACTCCGGCCGCTGAGGAACTGTTCACAACCGACGATATCGCCGCCTATCTAAAGCACGAGCCACGCACGCTGCTCAAGTTGCCATGGTCGTCGTCGGGTCGCGGTCTGGTTGCCATGGTACCGGATTTGCAGGGGCGCATGCAGGCGCAGATTCAAGGTATGCTACGCCGTCAAGGGTCGGTGTGTGCCGAGCCACGCCTACCGAAGCGAAGCGATTTCGCACTGCTCTACCATTACGGGAACGGAAGAGCCGACTACCGCGGACTTTCGCTCTTCCAAACCGAAGGTCTCGGGGCATACAGCGGCAATGTGCTGGCTCCACAACAGATGCTGCACAACCATCTGCGAAGGCAGTGCCATGCCGGCACTTTCGACAATCTGCCGCTTGCCATAGGCGAGGCTCTCGGCCAGGTGCTCGGCACCGACTACGAGGGGCCGCTCGGTGTGGACATGATGACCCTCGCAGACAGCGACCGACTGGCACTGGTGGAACTCAACCTGCGCAACACCATGGGGCATATGAGCATGGAGCTGTACGCAAACCGTATAGCCTACGGTTCCATCGGCATGTTCTCGATAGTTCCGGCAATCGGCAGAAGTTCATGCGGCGAAGTGCACCACAAACGCATGACCCACGGAATCCATTATCTGAATCCCGCGGGCCATGATTTCGATTTCAGAGTTTCGCTGAAACGATATTCAATCTTCTGACACCCTACATCGGCGGACCACCGCGATGCATGCGCCCGCGAGGCGGACCGCCGGGTCCGCCGGGACCATCGAAACCGCCTACTTCAGGCTGCTGTCCGCGGCCGAATGTGTTGAAACGGTACGCCACTGTCACCATGATATATCGCTGAAGGGAATTATATCGCTGGTCGTCGATGTAGTTCGCTGTAACACTGCGTCTCACATTGGAGCGCTGTCCAAGGATATCGTATGCCTTGAGGCTCACCGTAGCCGCCTTTCCTTTCAGGAACTGGTAGCCCACCGAAGCGTTCCACATCCATGTGCGTGTGTCGAACCCGTCGGAGTAGCCGCTCGTGGCCTGGAAATTGATGTCGGAACTGAGCACCAGGCCGAATGGCGCGTTGTAGGTGGCATAGAACGTGCCGCCGTAGGTGTGCAGGTTGCCGGCGGCATTCTTTTGCATACTGTTGCTGACATTCTGGAAAGTGTAGCGCGGTCGCAGCTCCAGCTCCACATTCTCGGGGCGCCATGCCATACCGAAACTCTCGCTCACGCTGAACGATCCGGAGCGGTTTCGCTGCGAGTTGTTGAACCCCACAGACGAGGCATAATTCACAAACAGATGGTTATTGACAGTGAATGCCTTGTTGCGCAGCGGCAGGCTGAACATGTTCATAAGCCTTACACTCCACACACCGTCCACATTCTGGTATGTCGTGGTCTGCGCGCCGGTGTTCGCGTCGAAGTCGGTACGCGATACTATCGAGTTCTGCGTAAGCTGCGCGTCGAGCATCAGCATCACACTCCGCTGTGCGGCGGTGTTGAAGTCCTGGAATCTCAGACGGGCATTGTGCGTGAATGCAGGTTTCAGCTCCGGATTGCCCACAACCACCTTCATGGGGTCGGTGCGGTCGGCCACTGGCTGCAGCTGGGTCATGGATGGCTGCGAGGAACGGCCGTTGTAGTCGGCGGCGAGGTTCCGCGTCTTGCTCATCCTGTATCGGTAGCGCAGGAAAGGAGCCACATTGAGCACACGCCGCAGAGGTATGCTCTTTTCAGAGTCAATAAGATTCAGCGATTTGCTCATGGACGGCACCAGACTTATACCTATGTTGAAATTTGCCTTTTTGGTAACATGCCGGAAACCCAGGCGTATGTCCTGGTCCATGAAATCGTTCCGGAAGCGGTTGGAAAGCTCCGGCGACAGCCGCAGTTCATCGCCGATTACCGGCATTCCACCGAATCCATCGGGCCACAGGACCTCATGGTCGTAGGTGAGACGGTCGGCATTGTTCCAACGGTAGCTGAAACGGTATGCCACCGTGAGATAGTTTCCGTTGGCGACATCGCCCAGTGGCTCGGTCCAGCTTGCCCGTGCCGATACTGTATTGCTCCACGTGCGGTTGTCGAGATACTGGTCGTAGAGGTCGAGCGAGTCGAGGAGGTAGAATGTATTCAATGAATAGGCATCTGAGTATTCGCGGGTATCGCTGAGGCGATAGTTGGCGAAAAGTGATAACGAACGTCCGCGGCGGCTGCGGAAATTATGGTTGAATATGAACCTGCCGCTGAATTCCACCGAATGCCCGCGACTGCTTTCTCGGTTCACACTACGCGAAACTTCAGTGCCATTGCGGTCGCCGGCAAAAGTGCGCGTGCTGTCGGCAGAGTTTCCCCGGCTGTAGATCAGGCGGAAAGTGGGACGGAAATCGATGGTATTGAACGAGTCCGGCTTCCACTGCAGTCTGAAATTGGCGCTTATGTTGTGCGTGCGGTCCAATGCTGTTTTCCACGACATAGAGCGGGATGTGCTGTCGGTGAACAGATAGGTACGGTCGGTTGTGGTGTGTGTATTCTGCTCTGAGTGGGAATAGAACACATCGCCACCGACGCGGAATGTCTCCTCGCGCCCGACATTGAAGTTCATACCTATCGACTGCGTGGCGTTTATGCCATTCATCCCTCCGAAATGGCGGAAACGCCCCGAAGCCCCGGATGTGAATCCCGGTTCGTTCACATTATTGGCCGAGCCAAGGAGTGTGAACTGGTTGCCGCCGCTGAAACGGTTGATATTGAATGTTCCGCGGTATCGTCCGTCGGTCCCGTAGCCGGCTTCGGCATTTCCGAACCATCCGTTGTTGCGGTCTTTTTTCACAGTGAGGTTGATAACAGTCTCGTCCTCGCCGTCATCGACCCCCGTCATACGTGCCAGGTCGCTCTTTCGGTCCACAACCTGGAGCTTCTCTACCATATCGACCGGAAGATTGCGCGATGCCACCGTGGGGTCGTCGGAAAAGAAGTCCTTTCCGTCCACCAGAATGCGGGTTACCTCTTTTCCATTTGCGGTAATCTTTCCGTCGGATCCCACCTCCACGCCGGGGAGGCGTTTCAGAAGGTCCTCCACAACAGCGTTCGGCGGCGTGCGGTACGATTCGGCGGAATACTCCACAGTATCCTCCATTACCTTTACCGGTGTGCGCACTCCTTTCACCACAGCTTCGGCAAGCGCCACCGACTGGGGGTCGAGACGGAACGGTCTCAGCCGGATGTCGCTATCGGCGACTGTCAGGTTTCTGTATTGCGGCTTATAACCTACGTATGAAACCTCCACGACGTACCGACCCGGATTCAGATTGGCAATCTGAAAACGACCGGAAGCGTCGGTCACAGCACCTTTCACCAGCGACGAATCGGCTGCTGCGAGCACCCTTACCGATGCCTGGATAAGCGCTTCGGCTGTCCTTGCGTCTTCTGTAGCACCATCGACCACTCTGCCGCGCAGCACGGCGGCAGAGGCAACAGCGGAAACCATGAGCATTGCCGCCAGCGCCGCAATCCTCGACCTTAGGAAAAATCTTTTTTGCATAATATGTTCTTATGCCGCAAAATTAGGCAAGGACTATGTGCAGGCAAAGCGCACTTCGACAATCGGCGTTATTTCATAGACGAATCAGAACACCGGAAAGCGGAATTCAGCCAGCCTGGCACGCAGTTCGTGTTCCTTGCCTTCGAGATATCTGTCGCAAAGGCGGTGGAAAGCCTCCCCGTGATTCATTTCCGAAAGATGCGCAAGCTCATGATAGATCACGAACTCGCGCAGTTCCTGCGGCAGGAACATAAGCCTCGGACTAAGGGTGATGATTCCCGACGAAGAACAGCATCCGAGACGTGCCACGCTGTCCTTCACATCCCAGCCCAGCGGAAAACGCCCCACAATGGACGCGCAACGCCTTGCATGCGGCAACAGGTACATTTTCGCGGCACGGCGGGCACACACCAGCACATGCTCGTTGATGCTTCGCTGCACCGTCGCGGTGCCAATGGCGGAGGCAAGCTGCGTTCCCAGCTCCACCATATAGTTCTCGCGCTTTCCGCGGCGGGTATTGCCCGAAAGTTTCCTGATTTCGATACGCTGCGGAGGCAGATAACGAGCCTCTTCTATGGTGATGTCGACCTCACCGGCGTCGATAGTGTCGCCGATATTGAACATAAGCGCAGGACGCTTGGCCTTAAGCTGCTCTTTATGGTCGGCCATGAATTCCCTCAGCATGCGCACAGGCAGCCCGGGCGGTACATTCACATACACTTCCATTCCCTTCCAGCGCGCCGTAATCTTCTTGGAATTGCCTCTTATTCGAACCACGGCTTCAGCATCGAGTCCGTCGAAGAGATAAGTGCCGCTTGCCACCGGAGTGAGGTCGCCAGACATATAATCGGTGCTTGATTCCATGGGGATGTTGTTTAGATTATAGATAATGCGTATTGTCAAATGTTTATGTGATGCAGTCCGGAATCACAGTCATCAGCTTTCGCCCCAGTGCAGCTTGTCGCGTAGAATATCGGCGAAAGTGCGCCGCGCGTCCAGAAGCACCAGAGTATCGAATGGGGCTCGTGCTATTTCGATGCGGCAGCCTGTGTCGAGCAGGCACGACCGACCGTCGAGCGACAGGCGCACATGCGAAGCCCTGCCTCCGGCGGTGATGCTCAGAACAGAAGAACCGGACACCACCATCGGGCGCATGCTCAGGGAATGGGCGGCAACGGGAGTCACTACATTGACATCGACCGTGGGCTGCACGATAGGGCCGCCTACAGAGAGGTTGTAGGCTGTGCTTCCCGTGGCAGTGGCCACGATTATTCCGTCGGCACGGTAGTCGGCCATGTGCAGGCCGTCGATTTCCACCCGCGCCTCAATCATCGATGCGGTCTCCACCTTTGCCACAGCCACTTCGTTGAGCGCATACGGCACCATGCGGCTGTCGGGCAGACACGAGCGCACGGAAAGCATATGGCGCCGCTCCAGCCTTAAGGAATCGTTCTGCAGTGCCGACAAAAGCTCGCACAGGCGCTCCACCGGCAGGGTTGTCAGAAAACCCAGATGCCCGGTATTCACACCAATAATCGGAATGCCTTTGTCGCCCACCCACACGGCAGTGCGCAGAAATGTGCCGTCGCCACCGAGGCTCACAGCCATATCGGCTCCGAAATCGTCGCCATCCACCACCGTGGCCACTGCGGCCAACGACCGCGGAATGAGCTCGTAAAGATGGCTGTACAGCTTGCGGTGCATAACCACGGATATTCCGGCTGCGGAGAGCATCGACAGAAAATCCCTTATATATTCCGCGGCCTTATGCTGGCGCCGGCTTCCGTATATGGCAATCCTCATGGTTTCAGATTTCTGTCAGATTTCGAGGTAGCGCATAAGATGCCGGTAGTTCTCCATTGCCGCCGAGTCGTCGGCACCGGCGGTGGCGCTGCCGGCACTGGCCACCACTGTGTATCCGTAGCGTTCCAGAGAGCGGCACACCCGTTCGGGGTCGCGCCGGTCGATGCGGATGTCGAAGGTAACGTCGGACTTTCCGTCGGTTCCGGCATGGCTGCCGAATTCCTTTCCGCCGAAAGAGCTCACGTTGAGATTAAGCACATGTGCATCGCAATCCTCGACCGCCCTTGCTATCCGTGAGGCACAATAGTCCTCGCGCGGACATACCACCTGAAGCCGCGTCCAGTCAGGCACGGCAGGAAAAAGCTCTTCGGGGGCTGTTAAAATTGCGGGTTTATTGTTCAATTTCTTTCGTTTTTTATTCAATTCTGACTACTTTTGCATTCTAAAGCTGGCTTCGTTCCGAAATGCAGCAAAATTGAATAACAAAAATAGAAAATAGTTTCCACTTTTTCATCATATTGATGACCAATCTAAGTGTTAATATAAACAAAATAGCCACACTTCGCAACGCACGCGGCGAAAACCGCCCCGATGTGGAAGCGGTGGCTCTCGACTGCGAGTCGTTCGGCGCCGACGGCATTACCGTGCATCCGCGCCCCGACCAGAGGCACATACGCCGCGACGATGTGTACCGTCTTCGTCCTATTCTCAAATGTGAGTTCAACATCGAAGGATACCCTGACAGCGAATTCATGGATCTTGTGCTGGCAGTGCGTCCCACACAGGTCACCCTTGTGCCCGACGCACCCGACGCCATAACCTCCAGCGCCGGCTGGGACGTACAGACACATGCCGAAGAGCTGACCGCGATAGTGGAACGCTTCAAGGATGCCGGAGTGCGCACCTCCATCTTTGTCGACCCGGATATCGACGCCATACGGGCCGCAGCCCGCACCGGTGCCGACCGTGTGGAGCTGTACACCAAGCCCTATGCCGACAACTATGGAACGGACCCCGACCTCGCCGTGGCTCCCTATATCGCCGCCGCCGATGCCGCACGCAGGCTCGGGCTCGGCGTAAATGCCGGCCACGACCTTTCGCTGGACAACCTCGCGTTCTTCAGCAAATGCATCCCCTGGCTCAGCGAGGTGTCGATTGGACACGCGCTGATATGCGACGCACTCTACCTGGGACTTAAAGAAACCATCACTCGCTATAAAGCCTGTCTGCAACCGCAGAAACCGGCGGGCAACATACTCTGACATTATGGAAACTCTTGCTATGGAAACCGCAACAACGCCCGTTCCTGCCACCATGAGCCTGTGGGACCTCTGCCTGCAGGGAGGCTGGTCCATGATTCCGCTGGCTCTGCTGCTGCTGCTGTGCGTATATGTATTCGTAGAGCGTCTGGTGGTGCTGCGCGCCGCCGGCCGCGAAGACGCCAACTTCATGAACCGTATCCGCGGCTACATCCACGAAGGCGAGATTGAAAGCGCTCTCAATCTGTGCCGTGCCACTGCCACTCCCGAGGCACGGCTGATAGAGAAAGGCATTTCCCGCATAGGACGCCCAGTGAACGATGTTCTTGTGGCAATAGAGAACACCGGCAATCTGGAAGTCGCCGGCCTTAGCCGCGGCCTGCCCTGGCTCGCCACCACTGCCGCCGGCGCCCCAATGATCGGCTTTCTGGGAACAGTAATAGGCATGGTGCAGGCTTTCTTCGCCATAGCCTCAGCCGGAAGTTCTGCCACAATCGACTCCTTCGCATCCGGCATCTACGCCGCTCTGGTAACCACCGTGGCCGGACTCATAGTGGGCATCGTTGCCATGTTCGCCTATAATTACCTCGTTGCACGCGTGAACAAACTCATGAACCGCATGGAAGCGCGCACGATGGATTTCATGGATCTTCTCAACGAACCCGCACTCTGACATGGCACTGAAGCGACCGCAACAGATGATGGCCACTTTCTCGATGGCCTCGATGACCGACGTAGTGTTTCTGCTGCTGGTGTTCTTCATGGTCACAAGTGCCTTCGTATTCCCGACCGCACTGGAAATCGACCTTCCGCAAAGCGAGGTGCAGACACCCCTCAAGCCTGCCACACGCCTATTTATCGATGCCGACGGCGCCTACTACATCGCCGCGGCCGATGCCGAGCCTGCGCCTCTGGCCGTCGACTCCCTGGCAATAGCGGTGGCAACAGTGGCCGCAGCCGACTCCACTGCTGCCATAGCAGTGTATGCACATGCCGAAGTGCCCTACGGAAAAGTGGTGGAAGTGCTCAACGCCGGAGCCGCCTCGTCGGTGAAGATGGTACTGGCCACCCGCCCGACCGCCCCTGAAGAGGCCTCCCAACCTGCAGAGAACCCGCAATGAAAGAACGACGGATTGCATTCGCCGCCACGCTTGCCGCTGCCGCGGCTCTGCTGGCCTTGCTGTTTGCCGTAAGCATCAGTTTCGACTCTTCGGCAATGCCGCGCGGACCTCAGCCTGCCGGCGAAACCGCGGTGGCCGAGGAAGAATTCGTCGATTTGCTACAGAGCCTCAACAGCCCGGCGCCGTCCGATCCTTCACAAGCATATACCCCGGAACCTTCTGATGCCAGCGCCACCGCTGCGCCCGAAGGTGGTGCCGACCTTTCCGATGCCGGCCCCCAGGGAATGCCACAGCCCGAAACCACCAGCCGGCAGCCCTCGCCGGTGAGCCGCCGCGAACGCACTCCGGAGCCTCAGCCAGGCCCCACTCAGGAGGAACGTGAAGCAGAGGAAGCCCGCCGCCGCGCCCGCCGCGACATGGCCAATGCATTCAACACTCCCGAGGCATCCTCGAACATCACCAACACCGGCAACGCTCCCGGCAATGCCGGCTCGCCACAAGGGTCCGACACACCCGTCAACGGCAATGGTGCCGGAACCGTAGGCGGCGGATGGATTATGCCACGCTACAGTAAGGTTCCCTCGCAGGAAACTGGCAGCATACGCCTTAAGGCAACCATCGATGCCTCCGGCACAGTGACCAAAGTGATTCAGACAGGCGGCAAGACTCCGGCATCGGCCAACAGGGCGCTTGTCGAGGCCTGCATGGCCGAGGTGCGCCAAAGGCGTTATACACGCACCGACAGCACTCCTCCCCCCTCAGCCACTGCTATAATAACCTACACGTTCAAGTAGCCCACAACCATGGAAACCCGCCCCGACATACTCGAGATACCCCAGCCAACAGCCGGCATCACCGACCGTATCCGCTATCTCATACGCCTGACACGCCACACCCAGGCCTCGTTCGCCCGACTGCTCGGCGTCGATGCAGCCAGGCTGTCGAGAGTGCTCAGCGGGAAAAACGCTCCGTCGGAAGGTCTGCTCAACGCCATAGTGGTGAATCTCAACGTGAGCAAACGCTGGCTCACCGACGGCCACGACGTGCCATTTCCACGAAGCTCCGGCACTGAGCCGTCCCCGGCTCTGCCAAAAGGCGCCCCGGTCTACGACATCGATGTCACCGCAGGCAGCACACCTCTGAGCCGCATGTTCACCCAGGAAAGAATAATAGGCTACTGCGACCTGCCGGGCGTGGACCCACAGTTCCCGCTTGTGCGCGTGGCCGGCGACTCCATGAGTCCCAGGATAGCTCCGGGCAGCTATATATCCGTGCGCAACATCAACAATATATCCACAATATCGTGGGGACAGATATATGTTGTCGTACTCGAGGACTACCGGCTTGTGAAATACATCCGCCGCCACCCCGACCCGGCCATGGTGACACTACACAGCGACAACCCGGACTACGACGACATGGAAATCCGGCGCGACGAAATTGTGGCTCTCTTCCTTGTGGAATCGATTCTCAGCTATGAGCAAGTGTGCTGACACATCCTGCCTGCCGCCGGCAAGCCGTCCCGGACTCCGCGAAGCCGGCACAGACGAAGCCGGGCGAGGCTGTCTGGCCGGACCGGTGTTTGCCGCCGCTGTAATCCTTCCGACCGACTTCGCGCACCCCGGCATCAACGACTCCAAAAAGCTGAGCCACGCGCGCCGCATGGAAATGGCGGCCATAATCCGTGAAAGGGCGCTGGCGTGGGCTGTTGCCAGGGTCGACGCCGGCGAAATAGACCGCATAAATATTCTCCAGGCATCCATTCTGGCCATGCACCGTGCGCTCGACGCCCTGGACACCGAGCCCGAAGCGGTGGCCGTGGACGGCAACCGCTTCCGCCCCTGGCGCCAGGTGCCATGGCAGACATTCGTGAAAGGCGACGGCCGCCTTGCCAACATCGCCGCCGCCTCCATTCTCGCAAAGACCGAACGCGACCTGTTCATGCAGCAGGCCGCGCTGGAATATCCCCAGTACCACTGGGAAGAAAACAAAGGCTACCCGACAATCTCCCACCGCGCCGCAATCGCCCAGCACGGCCCATCGCCGCTACACCGGATGAGCTTCCGCCTGCTGGCTCCGCAGCAATTATCACTGTTTCAACAATGACACCACAGGACAACACCGCCGACAATAGTTTCAAAGGCCGCTTGAAAGCCACTAAAACCACCCGCTGGATACGCTTTGCCATAGTCTCAGCCATTTTTGTGGCATGGGTGGCGTGGATGCAATCGTGGTGGCTGCTGATTTTCTGGTTCCTTCTCTTCGACATATACATAACGGGGTATATCCCGCTGACATGGTGGAAGAAAAGCAAATCCAAGACCACCCGCACGGTAATGAGCTGGATCGATGCTATTGTATATGCCCTCGTGCTGGTGTACTTCGTATTCGCCTTCGTGGGGCAGAACTACCAGATTCCCTCCAGCTCGCTGGAGAAAACGCTGCTCACCGGCGACTATCTGTGGGTGAACAAGATGGTCTACGGCCCGCGTGTGCCGATGACTCCCGTACACTTCCCGCTGGTACACAACAAACTCCTGGGCATGAAGAGCTATCTCGATAACCCATCAAACCCGTACCGCCGCCTCAAAGGGCTGCGCAGTGTGGCCGAAGGCGATATCGTGGTGTTCAACTTCCCTGCCGGCGACACTGTGATGAGCCGCTACGAAGACTCAAGTCCCGAATACTACGACATGCTGGTGGAACGCTACGGGCGCCATGTTCTCGAAGCCAATCCCGCCGAGTTCGGTGAAAAGGTTTTCCGCCCGGTCGACCGTCGCCAGAACTATGTGAAACGTGCCGTAGGCCTACCAGGCCAGCGTATCCGCATCAGCAACGACACAATATTCATCGACGGCCGGATGCGCCCCTTCCCGAAGAACGTGCAGTTCAACTACCTCTTCTCAACCGACAGGCCTCTTGCCGACGATGATATCCGCCGCCTCGACATCACGCCCTCCGACCTGGCTCCCATCAGCCAGGCAAGCGCCGAATTCGCCATGTGGCGCCAGCTGCTGCCAGGCGCACCCGCCGGCTCGTACCTCTACGTGGCTCCTCTTACTGAATCCATGCTCGGGACCCTGCATTCCGACTACGGCGCACATTCCGTGAAACTGAACAGCTTCGGAAACTCTCCGAAATTCATATTCCCCTACAGCGACAGCGGCGACTGGACCATATCGAACTTCGGCGGAGCCGACGGCCTTCTCATTCCCGCCAAGGGCACCACAATCGCCCTCACCCCCGACAACTGGATGCGCTACCACCGCGCCATCCGCAACTACGAGGGCCACACCGACTCCTGGCTTGACCCGATAACCGGCACAGTATATATCGACGGCGCGCCGGCCACCGAATACACCTTCGCCATGGACTATTACTTCATGATGGGCGACAACCGCGACCGCAGCCAGGACTCCCGCTACTGGGGCTTCGTACCTGAAGACCACATCGTGGGAACACCTATGATTGTGCTGGCCTCCTTCGACCGCGAACGCCCGCTGACCGGAGGCAAGATTCGATGGAACCGCATTCTGCGCTCCCCCAACCCCGACAAATGACACCGCTTGTAACGCGACCGGGAGCGGTATTGCTGCCGCCACGGCTGTTCGCACCGGTGGCTTACTATGCAGTCGCCGCCAGATACGGAACTGTGGCCGTAGACGCCGGCATGCGCTTCGACAAACGCTGCAAGGCCGTGCACCGCTACCGCATCGCCGACACCCGTGGCCCGCTGGAACTCACAGTGCCGGTAGCACGCCCCTCGGGGTCGTCGTCGGCAGCCGGATGCCCGTGGGATGCCGTGCCCGTATCGGCACACGGGCAGTGGTGGCAGACTCATATTACGGCACTCGAAAGCGCCTATGGCCGCACGCCGTTCTTCGACCACTACATGGAACAGCTGAGACCGCTCTTTGCACCCCGCCCACTCGCCGACAACGACACAGCCGGACTGCTTTGCCTGCATGCACACAGCACGGTATGCCGCTTTCTGGGACTCGACGTCCGCGAAGTCACCCCGGAGGAAGCCATGGCATGCGGTGAAGGCTGCGACGATTTCCGCAAAAGCATGCCGGCGGTGTGCGAAACAGAATACTGGCAGGTGCGCCGCCATCTGCTGGGATTCATCCCCGGGCTGAGCATCCTCGACCTGATATTCAATCTCGGACCCGAAGCGCCATTGGCACTCCTTGACATGAAACCCCAATTTCAACTATGAACGCGTTCTGGACCATAGTTCTTCTGGTGATATCCAACATTTTCATGACCTTCGCCTGGTACGGCCATCTGAAACTGCAACAGATGAAAGTGCTGTCGTCGGCCACACCGCTCTATGTGGTTATCCTTATTTCATGGCTCATCGCTCTTGCCGAGTACAGCTTTCAGGTGCCGGCAAACCGCATAGGCTTCAACGGCAACGGCGGCTCGTTCTCCCTGATGCAGCTCAAGGTAATCCAGGAGGTGATCACACTCACGGTATTCACCATATTCACCGTCCTGTTTTTCCGCGGCGAGAGCCTTCAGTGGAATCATCTGGCGGCCTTCGGCTGCCTTGTAGCGGCAGTATGGCTGGTGTTCCTCAAATGAGCGGCGGAAACAGCTTCCGCGACAGCATAACCTCCCGCGGCCTGGCCCTTGTGCGATGGCCTCTGGTGATGTGCATAGTCGCTGTGCATGTGTTCGTCGACAGTCCGTTTGTGGCCGGAGGCATCGACTACACCCCCGGAACCGCTGTGTCGGCACTTACACTTTTTGTGCGTGCTTTCCTTTCGGAGAACGGGGTGGCGACATTCTTCTTCATATCCGGCTTCCTGTTCATGGCCGGAGGACAGCTGGACAAAACAAAATACCGCAGCAAGGTGGGCAGGAGGGTGCACAGTCTTTTAGTGCCATACATGCTGTGGAACCTTATAGCGCTGCTCTATTTTCTGGTGCTGGTGTGGCATTCGGCGACCGATGGCGTCGACATAGCCGGCTGGCTCGGAGGATTCGTCATGTCGAGGCACGGCGCCATGCCGCACGACCCTGCCATGTGGTTTATCCGCGACATGATGCTGTGCGTTGCAGCCGTGCCGCCAATGTATGTGCTCATGAAACACAAATGGCCGTCGCTAGCAGTGCTCTGCCTTATGTTCGCGGTCTGCGTGTGCATATTCCCCGCCAGCGGAAGCTATGCTCAGCTTGTGGTATCGGCATTGGTATTCTTCTTCTGGGGTATGTGGATGGCTATGCACTACCCCGACCTCTCCGGAGTGTTCCGCCGCGTGTTCGTGCCATGCCTTGTGTTGTATCCTCTGCTCGGCGGCCTGCTGATGGTTCTCTATCCGGCCAACGAGTCCATGGCCATGGTGGTGAAGTGCCTCAGCCTTATCGTGGTGGTGCCGCTGGTGGTCGACATCGCCTGCTGGTGCGCGGGGCGCGGAATGGTTGCCAACCGCTTCCTCACCGGCGCCGCATTCTTTGTCTTCGCCAGCCATTGCATCGTTCTGTTCCACTTCAAGGTGCTTGTGTTCTACCTTGTGCAGCCGCGAAGCGAAGCCGCCATAGCGCTTACTTTCGTATGCATGTACGTGCTTCTGCTGGGCTTCCTGCTCGGCACTTTCGCAATACTGAAAAGAGTTTTCCCCGCGATAGCCAACCTGCTCACCGGCAAGCGCTGACCATATCTATCGCAGTACGCTTGTCAGGGAAGCACCTTCACCTGAGGCGCTATGGGCTTGCGGTAGGCACGGCGGCGGCGGTGCAGCCTGCGCTCGAATGCCTCCCACTGCTTCTGCACACTTTCGTTGCCTTCCAGCTCGAGGTTGCTTTCGGCCTCGCGGTAGCCGTTGGCACGATAGTGGGGTATGAGGTCGCAGAACAACATGGCATTGACTCCTTTACCCTGATACTCGGGCTTAACGGCCACAAGAAGCAGGTCGACAACGTCGCTGCCGCCCTTCAGGGCTTTCAGCAGATGGAACCAGCCTGTGGGCCACAGTCTTCCGCGGCTCTTCTGCAAAGCGCGCGACATCGAGGGCATGGATATACCCACAGCCACAAGCCGGTCGTCGGAATCGACCACCAGGCAGACGTCCTCGAGGCGCAGCATGCCTATATACTCGTCTATATAGTAGTTTATCTGCCGTGGGGTGAGCGGGCTGTAGCCATAGAGACCGGCATAGCTTTCGTTGATAAGGTCGAAGATAGCCTGGCCGTACTGTTCCTTGACTTTGGAACGCGAAGTTATCTTGTGAACCTTCAGCCCGAACTTACGTGCCACCAGATCGGCCACTCTCTGGTAACGTTCCGGTATCTGTTCGGGCACGGTGATACGGTACTCCACCCAGTCCACCTCCTTTTCAAACCCCAGACGCTGCATATGCTCGGGATAGTACGGATGATTGTAGATTGTGGCCATGGTACCCATCTGGTCGAAACCTTCGATGAGCATTCCTTCGTGGTCCATGTCGGAGAAACCCATTGGCCCTATCATATGCGTCATGCCCTGCTGGCGCCCCCAGTCTTCGGCGGCGGCGAAAAGGGCATCGACCACTTCCGGGTCGTCGATAAATTCCACGAATCCGAACCTGAGGTCGGCACGCCCCGACTTGCGGTTGGCAACGTCATTTATAATAGCGGTAATGGTGCCAACCGGCTCTCCGTTGCGGAATGCCATGAACGACTGTGCCCGACAGAATTCAAAAGCCGGGTTCACATCAGGGCTGAGAGTGGCCACATCGTCGCGAATCAGAGGCGGCACATAGCAGTCGTTGCCTTTATAGAGGTCGATTCCGAATTTTACGTATTGTTTGAGCTGGTCGGTAGAGTGTATAGGATGAACGTAAACAGACATTTTTCAAGACAGTCGGCAAACTGCTGGCTAAAAAGCCGTTCCCACAATAGGCTCCGGGCGCCATGGCGAAAGCAGCCACACAATGAGCAGAATCATCACTGCCAGGGTTATGGCCACAAGGATGAAGAAACGCTTCTGGCTGCGTCCCTCGAGTGCGAGATGCAGCTGCGCCAGGTCGCGGAAACGGTGCGAGCGGTCGGTGGCCGTGCAACGGCGGACAACACGGCGCAGCACAGGGTCGCCACTGCCCACGGCATCGAGAGCCTCCTTAAGTACCTTGCCGTAGTTGTAGATATCGTCGGCCACTTCGCGGCGACTCAGCGAGGGTCGCTGTTCGAAGCCCACGTCGATAAGTTTCAGATTGCCGATATTTTCGGTGAATATTATATTTTCCGGTCTCAGCGGAGGATGGACGATGTGGTTCGCCTGAATATACTCCAGGGCATTGACAAGCTGGTGCCTCATCTGGCTTATGTGGGCCACGGTAACGCGCCCCTGGTCGATGAGCTTCCGCAGGCTGTCGCCATAGACGTCGTCGGTCACGATGCATCGCCCCAGACCGGGGATTTCCTCGAAATCGTTGATCATAACGATGTTCGGATGCGCCAGATTATAGCGGGTGTCGAACTCCTTCTCAATCATAGCCCTGTATTCGGGCTTGTCGCGGAACTCTGGCTTCAGGGTCTTTATCATCACCCATTTGCCGAATTTCTTTGCGGTGTAGACATCGTAGAATTCCTCATCCCACTCGGGAAGAAGTTCCACGTCGGTCCAGCGGGAAGTCTGCTCGTCCATATTTCTAAGTTATTTATTGGAAGTGAGCACCTGGAATTGTCCGGGAGCGAAAGAGGTCATAATCGAAGCTGGCTCGCCAGTGAATACATCCACGGTTCCTGCAGGCATGAAATCAGGAAGTCCCACGGCAACGGTATCTGTTCCGAAATTAACAACCGCGCATGTCGCCGAATCTCCTTTCTGGCGCCTGATGGCGAACATACCGCCATCGGACCATGTTTCGACCGAGCCACCCGCCACTCCGGATGCAAGTTCCGGACGGCTATGCCTGAGGGCGTTCAGTTTCTTATAGAAATCGAAAACCGGATGGCGCGGCTCCCACTGCGGAGGTGTGTCCTTGACAAAGAATTCCAGGGCACGGTCCATGGCTGTCTCCTGGCCGGTGTAGATAAGCGGCATGCCCGGCAACACATAGGTGAGCGCGGCGAATGCGGGAGCATAGATGCCGAGACGCTCGAATTCCGTGCCTTCCCACGAGTTGAGGTCGTGGTTGGAAGTCATGTTCATAAGGAAGGCGTCGGCAGGATACTGTGTGCTCTGAAGGTTTATGAGCGAATCGATGGCGGCGGCGGTCTTCACGGGGAAGGTGCGCGGCTGCTCGCCTTCCTTGGCAAAGGTGTACTGACCGGAAGTGGCGGCTATTTCGCTGAAAAGATCCTTCATAGGCCAGTTGTAGGCCATATCGAAAGCATGTTCGGTGAGTTCAGGCTCTGTGGCTTCGGCGAGCATGAAAACAGGACGCTCGCCGGCGGCGGACTGGATTGAATCGCGGGCGGCGTTCCAGAAGTCGACGGGAACCATACCTGCGACATCGCAACGGAAACCGTCGATTCCGGCCTCGCGAATCCAGTACTGCATGGCGTCTATCATCGCCAGACGCAATTCGGGTTTGCTATAGTCGAGCTGGTAAACGTCGGTCCAGTCGAAAGGACCGTACATCTGCCCGTCGTCGTTGAGTCTGTAGTATTCCGGATGTTCTGTCACCCACGGATTGTCGCAGCCGGTGTGGTTGGGCACCCAGTCGATAATCACTTTCATACCGGCGGCATGCGCGGAATCCACCACGGCACGGAAGTCGTCGAGGTTGCCGAATTCGGGATTCACACCTTTGTAGTCGGCCACGGCATAATAGCTGCCCAGCTCTCCTTTGCGGTTGAGTTCGGAAATGGGGTGGATGGGCATGAACCACAGTATATCGACGCCAAGCTCGGCCAGGCGTGGAATGTGGCGGGCGAATTCGCTGAAAGTCCCGCTGTCGGTGTACTGGCGGGTGTTTACCTCATAAATCACTGCGTTTGCGCTCCACGGAGCATGGGCGGCTCCCTGTGCCGATGCACTTTCCGGAGCGGTGGCCTTGTGCGAACATCCCGCAAATATTGCTGAGGCTCCGAGGACGAGGGATAGCAGGCGTTTCATGATTCCGGATTATGATTACAGTTATCGGCGGCCGTCGGCGTCGACGGGAATCTCGCGGTCGATAGACTTGTCGAGCGAAATCAGCGTCTCGGTGCCAGTGACTCCGGGAATCATCTGAATCTTCTTGTTAAGAAGTTCCATCAGGTGTTCGTTGTCGCGTGCGTAGAGTTTCACCAGCATTGTATAGGGGCCGGTCGTGAAGTGGCATTCCACGATTTCGGGAATCTTTTCAAGTTCGGGTACCACATCGCGATACATGGCTCCGCGTTCGAGGTTCACGCCTATGTATGTGCACGTTGCATATCCCAGGATTTTGGGATTCACCTGATAGCCCGAGCCGGTGATTACTTTCAGCTCCATCAGGCGTGCCAGACGCTGATGGATTGCCGCGCGCGACACACCGCATTCAAGAGCCACATCCTTGGAGGGGATGCGTGCGTTGTGCATAACTATTTTGAGAATCTGTCGGTCGAGTTTGTCGATTCTGTCGAGTATATTTTTCATATTATTGATTGGTTTTTAACATTCAGGCACAATCGCTATTGCAACAATGCTTCGTTGTGGTGCAAAATTAATCAAAAAAAAGCATTATTGCAGTTTTTGTAGCAAAAAAACAGAAAAAGCATACGGTGACGGCAAGGCTTGAGCAAACGGCAGGAGGCCATGCCTGAACATGGCCTCCTGTTACATGGCACACAGCGGATTCCGCCGTAGTCAGGGATTATAGAGATCGTGGTTGTAGAACTCCATCACCCTCCGTGCCTGCTCGAGGGCGATTTCACCGGGGCCTCCCGGCATTGCCTGGGCGGAGGCATTATAGGCGCTGATGGCCGCGGCGCGGTTGCCGGCCTTCCACTCAAGCCGTCCCAGAAGATATAGAGAGTCGGCATCGGACGCTCCAGCAAGGGCTTCTCGCGCCTGGTCGAGCTGCCCTGACTCTATGAGTTTTAAAATTTCGCTGTTCATTGTTCAGTGTCGGATTCGGGGTTCCATCCACCGCCGAGAACTTTGTAAAGTTCCACGCGGGCAAGGTTTTCGTCGCGCAATGCGTTGTTGAGGTTCACCTGCGCCTCGTAGTAGCGGCGCTGTGCGTCGAGCACATCGATGTAGGCAATCACCCCTCCGTTGTACTGCGCGAATGCCAGTGTGGCGTATTTCTGCGCGGCTTCGTACAGCTCGGCTCTTCTCAGACGGCTTTCATGCGCCAGACGCAGGTTCGAGCGCGCGTCGGCAACTTCGCTGAACGCGGTGAGCACATCCTGCTCGTATTCATATTTGGCAGCGTTGTATGCCGCTTCAGCGGCGCGGTGCCGGCGCTTGTTCTTTCCGAAATCTATAATGGTTCCGGCCACCGAACCTATCACATAGCTGAAAGGCGATTTGATGAACGTGGAAAGTTCGTCGTTTTCCAGACCGCCGGTCAGGCCGATGCGCAGACGGGGAAAGCGGTCGGCATACGCCACGCCTGCCTGGGCGAGAGCCTGCCTCAGACGGGCTTCGGATGCGAGCAGGTCGGGACGACGCTTAAGAAGCTCCGACGGTATTCCCGCGGGCAGTCCGGGACTGCTCATGTCCTCGAGAATAATGTGGTGCCTGGCAATCTCACTACCTGGATATTCACCGGCAAGCAGGCAGATGGCGTTCTTCACCAGCTCGAGCTGGCGCTCGATGCCTGGGATAAGAGCCGCCGTGGTATTGTATTCCACCACAGCCTGCTGATAGACAGTTTCGGGAGTCAGGCCGCCTTCATAGCGCAGTTTCGCCTTGTTGAGGTTTTCCTGCCTTGTCATCAGCGTGCGCCTGGCGATGGCCAGTTCGCCGTCGAGAGCCACAAGCCTGTAGTATGCCGATGCCGTTTCGGCTATCAGTGCCACTTTCATCGCCTGTCTGTCGAATTCGGAGGCAAGATATGCCGCATGCCCGCGCTTGCGGGCCCACGAGAGACCACCCCAGAGATCGGCCTCCCAGGCCACAGTCACTTTAAATCCGTATTCGGGGTCTCCGCTACTGCCTTCACCGTGGTAATCGTTTGTCTCATGGTCGGCATATAACTGACCGCTGACTGTCGGCGCGAGGTTGAGACGGTCGACACCGTAGAGTTGCCTTGCCTGCTCTACCCTTGCGGCGGCGGCCATAAGGTCGCGGTTGTTCTCCAGCGTGTGCCGGATGAGCGCCACCAGTGTGGAGTCGCCGTAGAACTCCCACCACTCGCTGTCGGCAGCGCTTACGCTGTCGGCAGCGGCTGCGCCGAAAGTCTCCGGAAGATTAAGGACAGGCGGTGTGCAGTTGCGCACACCCGAGCATGCTCCCGCCAATACGAGCAGCAGGACGGACAGGACGGTTGCTGTTATCTTTTTCATGATTTCCTGCGGGCCAGGCGAGCCTTGGCCTTGTCGATAAGTACAAAGAAGAAAGGAACGAACACAATACCCACTGTAATGGCCACAAGCATGCCGAAGAACACACCGGTGCCTATGTCGCGGCGGGCAGCCGAGCCCGGGCCGGTAGCAAAGAGCAGCGGCAGAAGACCGAGCATGAATGCCAGTGAGGTCATCACAATAGGACGGAAACGCAGGCGTGCGGCTGTGAGCGCGGCAGAGGTGGCGGAAACGCCTTTCTCGACCTCCTCCTTTGCGAACTCCACAATGAGGATGGCGTTCTTGGCCACAAGGCCCACAAGCATCACCAGTCCTATCTGGAAGTACACGTTATTGTCGAGCCCGCACAGCCAGATACCCGCATAGGCACCTACACCTGCGACAGGCAGGCTCAGAATCACCGCCAGGGGCACTGTCCAGCTTTCGTAGAGCGCGGCAAGGAAAAGGAACACGAACACGAATGCCAGTGCGAGCACTACCATGGTATTGCCACTCTGGTGTTTCTGCTGGTACGAGAGACCAGCCCATTCCACACCGATATTGTCGGGTAGCTCCTCGCGCACAAGCCGCTCCAGGCGGGCCATGGCCTGGCCGGTACTGTAGCCCTGGGCGGCCTCGCCGCTTATTGTCGCTGAATTAAACATGTTGAAACGCTGCACACTGCCAGGGCCGGCGGTATAGCGCGTCGTTCCCAGAGCCGACACCGGCACCATTGTGCCGTCGGAGCCTCTCACGAAAAAGAGATTGAGATTCTCCCTGCTCATACGGAACGGTGCCTCTGCCTGGATGTAGACACGGTAGATGCGGTTGAACATATTGAAGTCGTTGACATACACCGAACCGGTAAAAGCCTTCATGGTCGAGAATATATCGCTCATGGGGATGCCCTGGAGCTGTGCGCGGTCGCGGTCGACATCGAAGAACAGCTGGGGAATCTCGTTCTGCAGCGATACCGACAGTCCCGCGAACTCAGGACAGTTTTCGGCGGCCACACGCAGGCTGTCGACGGCGCGTTGCAGGTCGGAGTATGTGGCATCGCCGCGCGCCTCGAGAACCATCTCGAAACCGCCGGATGTTCCCAGGCCGGGAACAATCGCCGGAGTAAAGAAGTTGGCCTTGGCCTCGGGGTATGTGGCCATTTCGGCGGCCACTCTCGCACGCAGTTCGGCAAGGCTGTTGTTGCCTCGTTCGCCGGCAGGCTTCAGAATCACGGTAAGGGTGGAATGAGCCTGGTTTGTGCCGCTGCGGGGACTGGAACCGGTGACGTTGAGAACATATTCCACATCGGGGTCGGCCTGCAGAAATTCTATGGCACGCTCTGTCACCTGGCGCGTACGCTCTATGGTGGCACCTTCGGGCAGTTCCAGCTCAAGGGTGAAATAGCCCTGGTCCTCGGGACTCATGAAGCTCGTAGGCAGAAGAGAGTTGGCAACGTAGATGAACACGAGCGCCACGCCGAAAGCGGCAATCATGCGTTTGGGACATGCCAACGCCTTGCGTATCATCCTGGCGTAGAAATTGTTTCCCTTTGCAAGACCGAAGTTGATAAGACGGAAGAACCGGCGTTTGCGTCCATGCGAAGGCCGCAGCAGCTTGGCACACATCACCGGCGATAGTGTGAGAGCCACCACCGTGGAAATAATCACCGATACGGCGATGGTGATTGTGAACTGCCTGTACAGCTGCCCTGTGATACCCGGAAGGAAGCTCACAGGCACAAACACGGCGCACAGCACCAGCGACATGGCAATGAGCGCGCTGCCGAGGCCTTCCATAGCCCTGCGCGTGGCCTCCGGCGCCGGCACACGGTCGCGCTCCATTATCCTGTCGACGTTCTCCACTACCACGATGGCATCGTCGACCACAATACCGATAGCCAGGATGAGACCAAGGAGCGTGAGCATATTCAGAGAGAAGCCGAATATAAGCATCACACCGAAGGTACCCACCAGCGAAATGGGCACGGCGATAATCGGAATCAGAGTGGCCCGCCAGTTCTGCAACGACAGGAACACCACAAGAATCACCAGAATGAGGGCTTCCACGAATGTGCGGTACACGTGGTGGATGGACTCGGAGATATATGTGGTCATGTCGAACGGTATCTCGTAGCTCATGCCTTCGGGGAAGTCGGCACTGATTTCCTTCATTGTCTCCTTCACCTTCTCGGCCACTTCCATGGCATTGGAGCCGGGAAGCATGCCTATTTCGAGCACAGCCGCATTGCCTCCGTTGATGCCGCTCTCGGTAGAATAGCTGGAAGCCTCCAGCGACACCCTCGCCACATCGCGCAGGCGGATGATGGAACCGTTGGCACGTGCGCGCACTACGATGTCCTCGAACTCTGTCACCGACGACAGTCGGCCTCGGGCGATAATGGGAACGGTGATGTCGATACCGTTGGCTGGCGCCTGCCCAAGCACACCGGCGGCACTCTCGCGGTTCTGGTCCTTGAGCGCGTTCTGGATGTCCTTTACAGTAAGTCCAAGGTCGGCCAGCTTGTCGGGCTGCACGAAAATCTGCATGGCGTAGTATCGGCTTCCTACCTGGCGTATCGAACCGACTCCGGGCACACGCCGCAGAAGGTCGAGAACGTTCAGCGTGGCATAGTTGGAAAGATACACCTCGTCGAACTTGGGGTCGTTGCTCAGGATTGTTATTGTCATGAGCTTGTTGGCCGTTTCCTTCTCGACGCTGATACCGTTCTGCACCACCTCCGCCGGCAGGCGGCTCTCGGCTTTCTTGACACGGTTCTGCACGTCCACGGCGGCAAGCTCGGGGTCGACATCGATGTCGAAAGTCACCAGCGCGGAAAAACCTCCGCTGTTCGAGCTGCTGCTGCTCATATATATCATTCCCGGTGTGCCGTTCAGCTCCTGCTCGATAGGTGTGGCGACCGCCTGCGTAACGGTGAGAGCGTCGGCGCCGGGGTATGAAGCCGACACCTTCACCACCGGCGGCACAATACGGGGGTACTGGTCGACCGGCAGCATGGCAAGGCCAATGCACCCCAGAATCACCACCACAATGGAGATGACGATGGAGAATACCGGATGGTCCAGGAAAAAATTCTTTTTCATCGTTGGATTCGCTTGTGATGGATTATCAGTTCTGTACAGAGGTGGAATCGGCGGGCTGGTCAGCGGATGCCGATACCTGCGGACGCACTTTCATGCCGTGTCGCAGTTTGTGGTACCCTTCGGTCACCAGCTGTTCGCCGGGGGCGAGGCCGCGCTCGATAATAACGCTGTTGCCGTTTTCCTGGCCGGTCTCTACGAATCGGCGCTCTACCACGCTGTCGGGGCGCACCACATACACATAGGCACCTCCACGCTCGATTTCCACGGCTTTCGAAGGCACGGAAACAGCATTCTCCACAACGTCCATCAGCACTTTCACGCGGGTGGATTCCCCAGGAAGAAGAACATGGTCGGGGTTCGGCATCTCGGCACGTACCTGGAAGGTTCCCGTAGACGGGTCGACCTGCGGTGAAGCGAAGTCCACAAGTCCACGGCAAGGATATTGCGAGCCGTCGGCAAGCGTAACTGTAACATACGGATCCCACTCGCGGTCGCCGGAACGGTGCCCGAGGTTGACATTGCGGTTTTTGCTGCGGAGGTAGTCAAGGGCTGTCATGGAGAAGTCCACCAGCACGGTATCGCTCTTCACCACAGTTGCCAGCAGACTTTTGCCGGATGGCCCCACAAGAGTGCCGATGTCGGCCGAGCGCTGCGAGATATAGCCGGAAATAGGGCTCTGCACGGCAGTGTAGCTCAGTGTCAGCTCTGCCTGGGTGAGGTCGGCGGCAGCCACATGCTCCTCGGCAAGGGCGCTCTCACGTGCGGCCTCGGCATTGTCGAGGTCGAGCTGCGAGGCCGCGTTCTGCTGGTAGAGGGGCGTGATTCGCGCCAGATCACGCTCGGCCTTGCGGGCATTGGCCCGGGCCTTGGTGAGTTGCGCGCGGGCTTTCTGCACACGTGCGCGGTATACCTGCGGGTCGATTACGAACAAGGTCTGCCCGCGACGCACGAACGTACCTTCCTCGAAAAGTATCCTCTCCAGATATCCTTCGACACGTGCGCGGACTTCGACAAACTGCTGCGCGCGGATGCGCCCCACATATTCACCATATATGTTCACATTCCCGGCCTGCACAGGCTCCACCTCCACAACCGGCAGACCGGGTGCGGGTGGCGACGGTTTGAATATAGCCCACAGAACAAGACCTATGACAGCCGCTACCACGACTGCTGCAATTGCGCGCACGACAGTACGCTTCCTCCGGGGAGTGACCTTCTGGTTCATTTCGCTTCTGAATTTATGTGATGAATGCCGGATTGTATCCGGATGTATTTATATATTAACGGCACTGTTACGTTTTTAGTTCGTGCACCGGACTGCAAAATTAATACTTACTTGTTTATTTAAGTTAACGCAGGCACCACATCTGCCGATTGTGGCTGTATTTTGTTGTAACTTTGCGCTCCCGACACGTAGCTTCCAGGCCATGGGTCGGCCATACCTGTCCACAAAATACATATCCATACTGTCAGACGATGTCGGAACATAAAATATACAGCGGGCTCACCCCTGAGCAGGTAGAGGAATCTCGCGCACGCCACGGAGCCAACATTCTCGCCGAACCGAAGCGCCGAAGCGCCTGGATGAGGTTTCTGGAGAAATTCAAAGACCCTCTCATAATCGTACTGCTGATAGCGGGAATGCTTTCGGTGTGCATAGCCTGCTACGACTACTGGGGACTCGGGCAGAGCGCCGCAGTATTCTTCGAGCCTACCGGCATTGTCGTGGCCATTCTGCTCGCCACCGGCCTCGGCTTCATTTTCGAGCTTCGCGCCGAACGTGAGTTCGCCATCCTCAACAAAGTCAACGACGACGAACCGGTGCAGGTTATCCGCCAGGGACATGTCACAGAAATTCCCCGCCGCAATGTTGTTGTGGGCGACATCGTTCTGCTTGCCACCGGCGAGGAAGTACCAGCCGACGGCCGACTGCTGGAAGCAGTGTCGCTCAATGTGGATGAGTCCACCCTCACCGGCGAACCCATTTGCGCCAAGAGTGTCGACCCCGCCGACTCCGACCCCGAGGCCACCTTCCCCACCGACGAAGTTCTCAAAGGGACTAAGATTGTCGAAGGCCACGGAGTTATGGAAGTCACCGCCGTGGGCGATGCCACCGAAAGCGGAAAGGTGTTCGAGGCCGCGCAGATCGACAATTCTGTGAAGACGCCACTCGACGAGCAACTGGAACGGCTGGGACGCCTGATATCGCGGGCAAGCTACGCCATAGCCTTCGCCATCGTCGTGGCACGCATAGGCATCTATCTGGGAAGCCACGGCGGCATACACGACCTAATACCATTCCTCACATACTGCCTGCAGACGTTCATGATAGCCGTAACACTGGTAGTGGTGTCGGTTCCTGAGGGACTTCCCATGGCCGTAACCCTGTCGCTGGCATACTCGATGCGCAGAATGCTCAAGACCAGCAACCTTGTGCGCAAGATGCACGCATGCGAGACTATGGGCGCCACAACAGTGATATGCACCGACAAAACCGGCACTCTTACCGAAAACAAAATGCAGGTGGCCAGCACCGAGTTTTTCGGCAATCCGCCTTCGGAGATTATTGCCGAAGGCATCGCCGTGAACTCCACTGCCGAACTCGACCGCACAGGCTCCGCTCCCAAAGCTATCGGCAACCCTACCGAAGGTGCGCTTCTGCTTTGGCTCGAAGGCCGGGGCTGCGACTACGAGACACTGCGTGCCGGGGCTGCGACCGTCGACGAACTGCCGTTTTCCACAGAACGCAAATATATGGCTACAGTGGTGGAGCGTCCCGACGGACTCCGCATTCTCTATGTGAAGGGAGCGCCCGAGATTGTATTCGGACTGTGTACGGAAATTCCCGAAGGGCTGTCCTCCAAGGAACTCGACGCCACACTGCTTGGATATCAGAACCAGGGTATGCGCACTCTGGGCTTCGCCTACCGCGTGCTGCCGGAAGGGGCGGACCCGATTGTGGACCGGAAGCTGGATTCGCAAGGGCTGGTATTCCTTGGCATAGCTGCCATCTCCGATCCTGTCCGCAGCGACGTGCCCGCGGCAGTACGCGAGGTTATCGACGCCGGCATTGCGGTGAAAATCGTAACCGGCGACACTCCGGCGACAGCCAGGGAAATCGGCCGCCAGATAGGCCTCTGGGACGACAGCCGCGACACCGAATCCGGCATCATCACCGGACCGGAATTCGCCGCCCTGCCCGACAGCGAGCTGCGCCAACGCATCGCCGAGCTGAAAATAATCGCCCGGGCACGGCCCATGGATAAAAAAAGACTCGTGGAAACGCTGCAATCGCTTGGCGAGGTCGTTGCCGTGACAGGCGACGGCACCAACGACGCCCCCGCCCTCAAAGCGGCCCAGGTGGGCCTGTCGATGGGCGACGGCACATCCGTGGCCAAGGAAGCCTCCGACATAACCATCATCGACAATTCGTTCTCCAGCATCGGGCGCGCGGTGATGTGGGGCCGCTCGCTCTACCGCAACATCCAGCGCTTTGTCCTTTTCCAGCTCACTGTGAATGTCGTAGCCTGCCTTGTTGTGCTAACCGGCTCTCTGATGGGCACAGAATCGCCGCTTACGGTAACTCAGATGCTGTGGGTGAACCTGATAATGGACACCTTCGCCGCCATGGCTCTGGCTTCGTTGCCACCTACACAAAGTGTGATGTCCGACAAGCCGCGGCCTCGAAAGGCATTCATCATCACCGGCACTATGTGGCGCTTCATAATTTCAGTTGGTGTGATAATGTTCGTGCTGCTCGCCGCCATTCTCGTATGGTTCCGCAACTACGATATAAGTTCTCTGAGCACCTGCATGCATGCCGCGCGCAACGCATCCTCCGGCCTGTCGGCCTACGAACTTTCCGTGTTCTTCAGTGTTTTTGTATTCCTGCAGTTCTGGAACATGTTCAACGCCCGCGCCTATGCCACACGGCGCTCGGCTTTCCATTTCAAGGGTTGCTCAGGCTTCCTTACAGTGGCCGGCATGATTCTGCTGGGGCAGATAGCCATTGTAAGCATCGGCGGAAGTTTTTTCAGCGTTGTGCCCCTTTCGCTTGCCGACTGGGCCATTATCATAACCTCCACCTCGTCGGTGCTCGTGTTCGGCGAAGCGTGGCGCCAGGTCAAAAAACTGTTTAACCGGTAAACAAGCTCATATGAAAATCAAGATACTGATATCTATCCTCGCGGCCTTACTCATTTCAGTGCCCGGGAAATGCGAAGTTCCCGCCAGCTTCGTCTACGACAGCTGCAACGGCGACACGCTACACTTGGATTTCTATGCCGCACAGAGCTGCGCGCCCGCCCCTGTCCTCATCTATGCCTTCGGCGGCGGATTCAAAGGAGGAACACGACGCAGCGATTCCTACAACCATATGTTCGACTTCATGACCAGAAACGGCATCGCCGTGGTATCCATCGACTACAGGACCTTGCTGAAAGAAGCCGATCCGGCCGCCATGGCCAGTGCCGATGGCTTCAAGGCTGCTCTGGTGGAAGCCATCGGAGCTGCTACTGCCGACATGCTCAAGGCCACGGCTTTTGTATATTCCAAGGCCGGTGAATGGAACATCGATCCGAACCTTATGTTCGCCTGCGGCTCCAGCGCGGGTGCCATCACAGCACTGCAGACCGAATACGAACTATGCAACGACAGCACTCTGGCCGAAAGCTACAATCTTCCTGCCGGTTTCAACTACGCCGGAGTGATATCGATGGCCGGTGCCATATGTTGCGAGTATGAGCCGGCATGGAAAAACGCACCCTCTCCCATCCTGCTCTTCCAGGGCGATGCCGACGCCATTGTGCCTTTCGAGAAAGCCGTGCTCGGCAATTTCGGTCTGTGGGGCTCGAAGACTATCAGCGACGGCCTGTCGCGACAGGGCATACCCCACCGCTTCCACCGCTTCAACGGCGCCTCCCACGAAATCGCCGAACAGCCGATGCAGACCAACACAGGCGAAATCTACGACTTCATCGCTGCTGTGGCCTCATCCCGGTGTAACGACATCATCAACACCACCGGATACAACCCTCAACAAGGCGAATACAAAACTGATTTCTCGATTATCGACTACATCAAGGCCAATATGTGACAATGGCGCTGCTTTTGCACTGATTAACATCATTGGGCAACTTTCACGCCCGACCGTTCCGGTAACTTTGCGGTATAAGAACGCAAAGTCATGGAACTTACACCCGTAATCAGCAGTGAAGATATTGTGATGGCCACCGCCACATTGCTCGGCACCACCGTCGGCACCATACACGCCCGTGGTTTCGGAAGCATGGCGGATGTTCTCAACGCCATCCGCGAAGCCTGCGGGCCCGTCGCCGGCCTTGTCCAGCTGAGCGTGCGCAATGCCAGCCGCGGCTGGAGCCAGCGCCGCGCAATGTTCATCAAGCCTTGCGGCTCCTCGCACCCCTTTTCCTTGTCGGCTCTTGGCTTGCGGCCATAGCCTTGGCGAGTTTGCGGCCTATGAGCCTGCGCAGAGCCGGGGTGTTAAGCCCCGGATTCCTTTCCAGCGCCTCTCCCAAGGCGTCAGCAGCAGCAGCAATCCTACCTGCGGCGAACCCGGAGGCGGCAAGTTGCAGAAGCCGCTCCGTCGCGGCTGTCTCGAGAGCCTGCCGCTGGGCTATCTCATCGTTGAATGTCCGGCTGAAAGCCACAATCTGAGGATTTATATACACGTCCTTCAGATCCAGCGGTCTTTCCAGCGAAATGCCGCCGAGTGTCTTGCAGCGGCTGAGGGCGACATACGTCTGTCCGCCGGCAAAAGCCCCGCCGGCACCGATATCAAGACGCACGCGGTCGAATGTCAGTCCCTGACTTTTATGGATAGTGATTGCCCATGCCGTACGCAATGGGAGCTGGGTGAATGTTCCCTTTACCCGCACCGAGACATGATTGGTGGAATTATCGAACTCATAGCACACGTTTTCCCACGTCTGCGGCTCGACAGGATGTATGTTGCCATCGGGCAGACGCACCTCCACACCATGGCTGTCTGCCTCCTCCACAGTGCCTATGGTTCCGTTCACCCATCGCCGTTCGGGGTCGTTGCGCAGGAACATAACCTGCGCGCCTTTCTTCAGCGTAAGGCTTAGAGATGTCGGGTACGACGACTGCGGGAATTCTCCGGTGACCTCTCCCTGGCACACCACCGGTTCCGATTCGAGGCGGGCAAGCCTCATGGTGTTCACCCTGTCGGCGGCATCGCGCCTTGCGGCCAGGGTGATTGCGGGAACCGGGCCGGAAGCATTATCGTCCTCCTCGCAGGGGCACACCCGCTTGTTCACCGCATCTATATCGGCTTGCGAAGGCTGCCCGCCACGGAACTTGTCGAGCAGCGCCACGAAGCGGCTCTCGGTCTGCCGGTACACTTTCTGCAGCTCTATGCACACAGGCGCGATATCGCGGAACACATCGGCTCCGAAGAAGAAAAAGTTGGAATAATGCCGCTGAAGAATGGCCTTGTCCTCCTGTGTCACTACCGGTTCGAGCTGGTAGACATCGCCCACCAGGAGCAGCTGCTTGCCGCCGAAAGGCTTGCGTCTGTCGCCGCCGAAGGTACGCAGTATACGGTCCACGAGATCGAGCACATCGGCGCGCACCATCGAGATTTCATCTATCACCACAAGTTCCACCTTGCGGAACACCTTGATGTTGCGTCCGTTCAGGTTCAACCTTTCGCGGAGCCTCGAAGGCGCGAAGCTTGTGTCGTCGGGCACAAAAGGCTGCAGCGGAAGGTGAAAGAACGAATGCAGAGTCTGTCCGCCCACGTTCACCGCCGCCACTCCCGTGGGTGCGAGCACCACACATTCCTTGGAAGTGCCGGCAATTATGTGGCGGAGGAAGGTGGACTTGCCGGTACCGGCACGCCCGGTGAGAAACACCGATGCATCGGTCTGCTCGATCATGCGCCGGAGCGCCTGATACTGGGGATTGGACTGGTCAATCTCGTCCATCGGGGATAGAGCGCCGCCTCAGAAATGCAGGAAATCCTTCAGACCCTCAGTCACGGCCATGTTCACGCTGCGGGGATATCGCACTTCGGCGAACACCTGCGCCAGCGTTTCCTTGTTGTTCTCGGCAATGAAGCTTGCAGCCTCCGGCGCCGACTCCCTTGCGGCATAGAATGCCTCTATGTCGGCATCGGAAGGGTCGGCATAGCTCTCCCTGTGCACAACGGCTTCCAGGGGTAGGCGATCGGATGGCTGCGGCTGAGCGGCCGGATATCCCACGGCAATGGAGAACAGCGGCATCACACCTTCGGGCAGCTCCAACTGCCGGCGGAATCCCTGGAGGTCGTACATCACGGTTCCAAGATACACCGTTCCGAGACCGCACTCCTCTGCCACCGCCACAAACTGCTGGGCGAATATCGTTGCGTCGACAACCGCAGTCATCATGCCGCCGGCATTGTCGAAACCACAGTCGGCTTTCCGCAATTCACACCAGCGCGAGAAACGGCGCAAGTCGGCACAGAAGGTCAGCAAGGCCTGGCATCCGGTCACACACGGCTGCCCCTGATGTAGCTTGCGGAGCTGCCCGAGTGCCTCAGGTCTGCGGGAAACGACCACGCTGTAGAGCTGCATGTTTCCTGTGGTAGGAGCATGTGAGGCCGCGGCGAGAATATTATCGAGTACATTATTCTCGAGTGGCTTGTCGCTGAATACGCGCACCGAACCGCGGGCGGCGAAACGGGCTGCGACATTTGTGGGCTTTGTGTTCATGGCTGGGAATGTTTCTTTGTTGAAAGACTGGCAGAGGGCATCAGTCGCCGGCATTTTCCTGCGACAGCGGGATGCGCCGCAAAGTCATCAGTTCCTTGCCGTCGGCATCGAGCAGGAGCACTGTGTTGTCGGCGTCGCCTGCTATGGCGGAGGCTGTGGATTCAAGAGCGACAATCATACGAAGTTCCTGGTCTCCTTTGTTGCAGGCCATGCGGGTTTCACCGATATTGTTTATATCCAGAGCGTTACTTTTCGATGGGTCGATATATAAGTCGCCGTTGAAAAAGTTGCATCCTGTGTTTCCGTGAATCTTGAGTTCGGCTATGTCGAAGAAAACATTGCACTCCTCGTCATCGATGGCACGACCGTCGATCGAAGTCACCTGCCAGTTTCCGTTGAGGAACTCCATGTTGTGGCGGCGGAGAGTGAGAACGGGCTTCCGGTTTTCGCCGCTGAGGTATATGTATGTGTCCTGCCCTATGCGGCGGGTGTCGACAAACAATGCTCTCCCTTCGCTGATATGGCTGCCGATGAGTGCGGCATATTCGTTGTCGGGGCAATAGCGCATGGTCGATGCAAGATGCGAGAACATCATGGAGCCGTCGGTGCGTATCACATAGCTGCCGTTGATGATATTGCAGCCGTCGGACCCGTAGAAGCGTCCCGTACCGTTCTCGAAATACAGATAGGGCGCATCATCCTCGGCGTCAATGGCATTGGCGTCGACAGCCGAAATAATCCACTTGCCGCCGCAGAGTGTGCCTATGTCGGGCAGCTGGCCGCCGTTGGGTGCCGGGGCCGGAGCCGGAGTGCGCGTGTCGGGCACCGGCTTGCCGCTTACCGCACCTATTGTGGTAAACCGGCTTACCGGTATCTTGGATTTCAGCAGCGAGCAGGATGTGGAAACCAGCATTGCCGCCGCAAAGAGAATTATGTATTTTCCGGACATGTTTTCCTATGTATTTTAGCGCCTGCGTGCATTACGCATACGGCGGAATTACCAAAATATGATGCTAAGATACGATTTTTTGTGCTAACATTGCGTGTGGGCGACATAAAAAAGCTACTTTTGCACAAACCTCAAACCCAGAATCCATCACTGCCATGCTCGATATCAAGGAAGTATTCAATGCCGCCACTGTTCTGAAAGATGTGGCCAGGCTCACTCCTGTCATTCCGGCTCCGAAACTCAGCGACCGCGCCGAGGTGTATATCAAAGCCGAGAATCTCCAGCTCACCGGCTCTTTCAAGCTTCGTGGAGCTTATTACAAGATTTCCCAGCTCAGCGACGAGGAGAAAGCCCGAGGCGTGATTGCCTGCTCGGCCGGCAACCACGCACAAGGTGTCGCCCTTGGCGCCACCCACAGCGGAATCCGCTCGCTCATCTGCCTTCCCGCCGGAGCGCCAATCTCCAAAGTTGAGGCCACCAAAGGCTATGGAGCCGATGTGTGCCTTGTTCCGGGCGTCTACGACGATGCCTATGCCCGCGCCCTGGAGCTGCAGAAGGAACACGGCTACAGCTTCGTGCATCCTTTCGACGACCCCAAAGTGATAGCCGGCCAGGGAACCATCGGCCTGGAAATACTCGAGCAGCTGCCGGATGTGCAGGCCATAGTGGTACCTATAGGCGGAGGCGGACTGATTTCCGGCCTTGCCTTCGCGGTCAAGACACTGCGCCCCGACGTCAAGGTCTACGGAGTGCAGTCGTCCGGCGCCCCTTCCATGGCGGCATCCCTCAAGGAAGGCAAGCTCTGCCACCTCAACGATGTGAGCACAATCGCCGACGGCATATGCGTGAAAGAACCCGGCATCAACACCTTCGACATGTGCAACCGCTATGTCGATCAGGTAGTGACCGTCAGCGACGACGAAATCGCCGCCGCCATTCTCGCCCTCATAGAACAGCAGAAACTCGTTGCCGAAGGCGCCGGTGCAGTGGCTGTTGCGGCGGTAATGTTCGGCAAGCTGCCTGTCGACGGGCTCAAGACCGTATGCCTTGTCTCGGGAGGCAACATCGATGTGAACACCCTCAGCCGCGTTATTACCCGCGGACTGGCCAAGAGCGGACGCAACCACACTTTCATCATCGACCTGGCCGACAAACCCGGCCAGCTCTCCGGCGTGTGTGAAGTGGTTGGCAACGGTGGCGGAAACATCATATCCGTCACCCACGAGCGCATCAACACCAGCACTGCAATCAACGGCTGCACCATACGCCTGGAGGTAGAGACCCGCGACCGGAACCATATCGAAGCACTCAGCGAGGCTCTCGCCGAACGCGGCTTCAAAGTTGTAGGATAACAGAATCATGAAAGACATAAAAAAAGCCATCATACTGCCGACCATTGTTGCGGCAAGCCTCTGCGCACAAGCTCAGACACCGGCCGACAGCGCCGCCACCGACACATGCTTCGTGTTCACCGAAGTGATATCGCTGCCATCAACCTCTGTCAAGGACCAGAACAAATCCGGCACATGCTGGAGCTTCGCCGGAACCTCGTTCTTTGAAAATGAAATCCGTCGTGCAGGAGGCGATTCTCTGGATATTTCCGAAATGTACACCGTTCGCCGCTGTTTCGAGGACAAGGCCGAACGCTACATCCGCATGAACGGCGCCACCAACTTCGCCGCCGGAGGCTCGATACTCGACGTCCCCTATGTGTGGGAGCGCTATGGCGCGCTGCCGGAACAAGCATACCCCGGCATAGCATACGGCGAGGACAAGCATGTGCATGCCGAGCTCGACGCAGTGCTCACCGCCTACGTGAAAGCGGTGGCTTCCAACCCCAACAAACGCATATCCACAGCATGGCGCGACGGCCTCAACGGCATTCTCGACGCATACCTGGGCAAAGTGCCGGAAACGTTCACCTACAACGGCCGCACATACACCCCCGAAAGCTTCGCCGCCGCCCAGCCGCTGAAGACTTCCGACTATGTAGCCCTTACATCGTTCACCCACCATCCGCAGTACAGCCAGTTCCCGCTCGAAGTCGCCGACAACTGGCTGTGGGGCCAGTACTGGAACCTGCCGCTCGACGAATTCAAGGCTGTGGTCGACAACTCGCTGGCCAAAGGATACACCGTTGTATGGGCAGCCGATGTGAGCGAACCCGGCTTCCGCTGGACCGATGGCGTGGCTCTGATGCCCAAGGGAAAACAGGACTCCGACCTCGAGGGTACTGAGCTTGCACGCTGGGTGAAACTCTCCGACAAAGACCGCGAGAACGAACGCTACAGCTTCAGTGGCCCGGTCGAGGAAATCGAGGTCACTCCCGAAAGCCGCCAGCAGATGTTCGACCGTCAGGAGACCACCGACGACCACGGCATGGAAATCGTCGGAGTGGCAACCGACCAGAAAGGCAACCGCTATTACAAGGTAAAGAACTCATGGGATACCAACCAGAAGTACGACGGCTACTTCTACGTATCGGAGCCATACTTTCTTGCCAAGACCCTGAGCATACTGGTGAACAGAAAGGCTCTGCCTGAGAACACCGCCCGCAAGCTCAACCTACGCTGACCATGGGATTGCGCAGATGTGCACTGGCAGCATTGGCCGCCGCTATTCTTGTACTCCCCGGCTGCCGCACCAGCGAGGCCAACTACCGCTCCGCCTATGAGCGCGCCATAGGACACCGCGACAGCGTGGCCGCACTGGACTCCACAATATACGGCGCAAACCGCCGTGCCATGGACCAGCGCTCGGTAACCGTCGACGGCCGCACCTACAGCGTGCGCACACAGCTTGTAAGCTTCACCGAAGGAGCCGGCGGCAACGCCGAGGCTCTCCGACGCTACAATGTTGTGGTAGGACGTTTCAAACAGCTCTTCAACGCCCGCAGCCTGCGCAACCGCGTGGCCGCCAGCGGCTATGGCGACGCAATGGTGGTGCAGACCGCCGAACCTTACTACTACGTTGTGGCCAGCTCACACGACAGCCTGCCGCAGGCGCAGGCAGCGCTGGAATCGTTCCCCGAACTCGAGTTCAGCCTCCGCCCTCCCCTGCCGTTCATCCTTGAAGTACCGGGGCGGAACCGATAACCGAACCGCTACAAAAAGAACGTTCCGGCATGCGAACTCTTTCGCATGCCGGAACGTTCTTTTTGTAGCTTCTTTTCTATGAGCTTGTTCAAAATTATTTGGCGCAGACTCCGATACGAACAAGAAAAACTACAAAAAACATAACATACATAAGACAATGAACACAGCACCTCTCCAAGGAATCAAAGTGGTCGACTTCACCAATGTGCAGTCAGGACCTTCGTGTACACAACTTCTGGCATGGCTCGGCGCGGAAGTAATCAAAATCGAACGTCCCGGCACCGGCGACGCAACCCGCAACGAGCTCCAGTTCGACCCCGACTGCCCGTCGTACTACTTCCTTCAGCTGAACTCCGATAAAAAATCGCTGGCACTCGACGCCGCGACTCCCGACGGAAAGGAAATCCTCACAAAGCTCATCGAACAGGCCGATGTATTCATCGAGAACCTGCATCCGGGAGCTATGGACAAGCTGGGCTTCAGCTGGGAGAACGTGCATAAAATCAACCCCAGGTGCATCTATGCCACCATCAAGGGCTTCCCTGTCTCCTCCCGCTTCGCCGACCTTAAGGCATACGAACCCGTAGCGCAGGTTACCGCCGGAGCTGCCTCCACCACAGGCTGGTGGGAAGGTCCTGACAACGTGCCCACACAGAGCGGCGCCGCCCTTGGCGACTCCAACACCGGCATGCACTGCACCATCGGCATTCTGGCCGCGCTTATGAAACGCCAGCACACCGGCGAGGGCTCTTTCGTGTACCAGTCCATGCACAATGCGTGCCTCAACCTCTGCCGAATCAAAACCCGCGACCAGCTCACTCTGGACAGAATAGGATACCTCACACAGTTCCCGCAGTATCCCAACGAGAAATTCGCAGACTACGTACCCCGTTCGGGCAATCAGGAAGGCAGCGGTGTGCTGGGATGGACCTATAAGTGCAAAGGTTGGGAAACCGATCCCAACGCCTATGCATACGTTATCCTGCAACGCGGTGCCAAAGACTTCGAAAAAGCATGTCAGGCCATGGGATTCCAGGACTGGCTCACCAATCCCGACTTCAACACCGCCGACGCCCGCGACCGCCACAAACAGGAAATCTACGCCCGTGTGCAGCAGTTCTGCATCGACAAGGACAAGTTCGAAGTCGTGAAAGCCCTTGCTCCCTACGGAGTGCCCGCAGCACCCGTGCTTTCCACCAAGGAAATCATGAACGACCAGAGCCTCTACGACGGCAACACTCTGGTAAAAATCGACCAGGGCGGCAAAATCGGCGAGTTCGTGACCGTAGGCGTACCCTTCACTATCTCAGACTTCCAGCCTACGTATGGACCGTGCCCGGCTCTGGGAGGCAACACCGATGAAGTGCTGACTGCGCTTGGATATACTACCGACCAGATTGCATCCTTCAAGGCCAACGGCACCACAGCTCCCGTGCAGAAATAATGCAGCCGGCAAATGACCACTGCACAAAACAACAAGAAAAACAACAGCACTATGTCTACCAATACAACTCCTGCCGGTAACTGCGGCTGCAACGCTCCCAAACCGTCGCCGGCCTATCCCGCCCAGGTAACGGGCATGGACATCCTCGCGAGGGCACTTCGCATGGTTGGTATCGACACCATGTACGGCCTTGTGGGCATTCCGGTTACTGATTTCTCATACATCGCGCAGGACCGCGGTATCCGTTTCATAGGCTTTCGCCACGAACAGCAGGCCGGCATGGCCGCCGCCACACACGGATATCTCACCGCTACCCCCGGCGTTCTGCTTACGGTTTCCTCTCTGGGATTCCTCAACGGCCTCACGGCAACGGCCAATGCGACCGTGAACTGCTATCCCATGATTCAGATCAGCGGCAGCAGCGTACGCGAGCCCATCGACCTCCTTCAGGGCACCTACGAAGGCCTCGACCAGCTCAACATCGCCAAGCCTCTTGTAAAGGCAGCCTACAGGGTAAACAAGCCTCAGGACATTCCAACGGCGGTTGTCCGCGCCTACCGCGCAGCCATATCCGGCCGACCCGGCGGTGTCTATCTCGATGTCACAACTCCCTGCCTCGGCGCAATCATGGACAGCGCCGAAGCCGAGAAACTGTTCTTTGAGCCTGTCGACCTGTGCCCTGCAGCACCTCCGGCTCCCGCGGCCGTGACCCGCGCAATGCAACTCATAGCATCGGCAAAGAAGCCCGCTATAATAATCGGCAAAGGAGCGGCATATGCCAAGGTGGAAGACAAACTCGATAAATTTGTGAAGGCCACGGGCATTCCCTACCTTCCCATGTCGATGGCCAAGGGCGTACTTCCCGACAACGGCCCTCTCAGCGCACTGTCGTGCCGCTCCACAGTCATGGAAGAGAGCGACGTGGTGATTCTCGCGGGCGCCCGTCTCAACTGGCTGCTGTCGCGCGGACAAGGTAAATGGAACCCCGACACCAAATTCGTGCAGCTCGACATCGAGCCTACCGAAATCGACTGCAACCGCCACATCTCCGCTCCCGTAATCGGCGACCTCTCCAGCACTCTCGACGCCATACTCAAAGCCCTGCCCGACTACAAGATGAGCATGGATCCCGCATGGGTACCCTCCATTCAGACCCAGACCAAGGAAAAGAACGCCAAGTTCGCACAGCGCCTCACCGACAACGCCAATGCCCAACCCATGAACCACTGGACGGCACTCTCGGCCATCAAACCTGTTCTGGAGGCAAATCCCGACGTGATTCTGGTGAACGAAGGCGCCAACACTCTCGACGATACCCGCGATGCCGTGGACATGAGTCTGCCACGCCACCGTATCGACTGTGCCACATGGGCCATTATGGGCATGGGCATGGGTTCGGCCATAGGTGCAGCCGTTGCCACCGGCAAGAGCGTGGTAGCCATCGAAGGCGACAGCGCATTCGGATTCTCAGGAATGGATTTCTCCACAATCTGCCGCTTCAAGCTGCCTGTTACCGTTGTGATTTTCAACAACGGCGGCATCTATAACGGTATCGGCGTAAACCTCAGCGGCAACGGAGATCCTGCACCCACAACTCTGGATGTCACAGCCCGCTACGACAAGCTGGGTGACGCTTTCGGCGCCAAGACATACTATGTCACCACCCCCTCCGAGCTGTCCGCGGCACTCAATGAAGCCATCGCTCTGCGGGGCCCCGTTCTGATCGACGTACAGCTCGGCGCCGACTCCGGCAAAGAGAGCGGCCACATCGGCTATCTGAACCCGGAGGCACTTGAACACATCACTGTGTAACACAGAATCAATCAACCGACAGTCAGGCCGGGACTACCTGTCCCGACCTGACTGCAATACCAAACTTCAATAGTTCTATTTATGGTACACATCATTCTATATGCCATAGTGCCTATATTTGTGGTCATGGCTCTCGGTTTTTTCTCGGGTAAAGCCGGAGCTTTCTCGGGAGAAAACGCCCGCACCCTGAACAAGGTGGTGCTGAACTACGCACTGCCCGCAGCGCTGTTTATATCCATAATCAAAGCCAACCGAAGCATGCTTTCGGCCGACATCAAGCTTACAATAATCTCCTTTGTGGTGCTTATGGCCTGCTTCTTCCTTGTGTACTTTGTTTTCAAATACTTCTATAAGGATACCACCGGCGAGGCTGCCGTGTCGGCACTTATCAGCGGTTCGCCGACCATCGGCTTCCTCGGCTTTGCCGTGCTCGAGCCTATATTCGGCTCGTCGGCCGCCGTCGGTCTTGTTATCGCCATCGTTGCAATCGAGGTGAATGCCCTGGGAATACCCATCGGCCTCAGTCTGCTCAATGCCGGCATGAACACCAAGGATGCCAACGGCAAGAAGCCCAATCCCTGGCTGCCGGTATGGAACGCACTGAAGCAGCCAGTGGCCTGGGCTCCGATTCTGGCGGTTATTCTCGTTCTTTTAGGTTTCAGATGGCCGGAATGGGCATCGCCCTCCTTCACCCTCATATCGGGCGCCAACGCCTCTATCGCCTGCTTCGCGGCCGGTATAACCCTCAGCTCCGTGAAGGTGTCGCTTAACGCCCAGGTATTCATGGGCACATTCCTCAAGCTCATCATCATGCCGCTGGCTATTCTGGCAGTGGGTGTCCTGTTCCACATGGACCCGCTCAACCTCAAGATGCTCGTTGTCTGCGCCGCCCTTCCGCCGGCTTTCTCCGGCATCATAATCGCCAGCCGCTACAACGTTTATGTGGCCACCGGCACCTCCTCGCTGGCAGTCAGCACCCTGCTCTTCATGGGAGCCTGCCCGCTATGGATATGGCTCACGGAAGTCGCCATAAAGATGTTCTATTGATTTTCCAAACATAGCCGTCGGCCGCGCCACCACCTCCAAGGAAGCGCGGCCGACGCTTTTATATCGGCATCCCGCTCGGCAAAGACCAGATATTTGCTTTGCGCTCGACTTATTCGTATCTTTGACTGCGTCTTAGATACTCACGCTCGGCAAAGTCCAAATAAATTTGGCTTTGCTCTCGACTTATTCGTATCTTTGTACTTGATATGGCCAAACCCAAAGGACGAGTGATACTGTTTCCGTCGCTGCTGGCACCAGGAGCCACCGACGACGTACTACCGCGCCGCAATCTGGAACTGCTGCGCCAGGTGAGGTTTTTCGTTGTCGAGGAATTGCGCTCGGCACGCCGCTTCCTCAAGCATTGCCACCGCGATATCGACATCGACGCACTTTCTTTCGAAGTACTCAACGAGCACACCGCCGCCGAAGAGGTGGCCGCCATGCTGCAGCCCGCTCTCGAAGGGCACGACATAGGCGTAATCAGCGAAGCAGGCTGCCCTGCCGTGGCCGACCCCGGCGCCGACCTCGTTGCCGCGGCACAGCGCGCCGGCGTGGAGGTTCTGCCGCTGGTGGGGCCGTCGAGCATCCTGCTTTCGCTTATGGCATCGGGGTTCAACGGGCAGAGTTTCGTTTTCCGGGGCTATCTGCCGGTAGAGGCAAGAGCCAGAGCTGCGGCATTCAAGGAAATGGAGCGCGCCATAGCACGCAACCGCCAGACACAGATTTTCATAGAAACACCTTACCGCAACCGCCGGCTGCTGGAGGAACTTACCTCATCGCTGCCGGCGACGATGCTTCTCTGTGTGGCCGTGGACATAAACGGCGAACACCAGAACATAAGCACACGCCAGCTGCAATGGTGGAAAGCAAATCCACCGGCTCTGGAAAAACGGCCGGCGATATTCCTCCTCTACAGCTGACATCATGAGCCGAAGGATGAAATTCAAACGCCGCCTTGCCGAAGCCGACCAGCCCGACCTGTTCCAGATTGCCGACAACGGCGAGGCAGACACGCCCGAGCCACAGCTTCGCCCGAGCCACGAACAGTTGCGCTTCATAAGTTTCGGCAGCGGAAGCAGCGGCAACTGCGCATACATAGGTACCGAGAGCTGCGGGCTGCTGATCGACGCCGGCGTGGACAACAACCGGGTAGTTACCGAACTTGCCGCCAACGCCATATCGCCACAAAACATCGCAGGCATAGTCATAACCCACGACCACAGCGACCATGTGCGCTTCGCATATTCGCTTCTCCGCCGCTACCGCCACATGAAACTCTATGCCACGCCCAAGACCATGAACGGTCTTCTGCGGCGACACAGCATATCGCGGCGCATCCAGGACTACCATCAGCCCATATTCAAGGAATTTCCATTCCGCGTCGGGGACCTCTCGGTAACAGCCTTCGAGACCAGCCACGACGGAACCGACAACTGCGGCTACTGCATAGAAGGTGGTGGAACATCGTTTGTGGTAGCCACCGACACCGGAATGGTGACACCGCGCGCCGACCACTACATACGCACTGCCGAGCATTTGATGATAGAAGCCGACTACGATGCCGCAATGCTGCGCAACGGGCCATATCCCGAGCGGCTGAAGGCGCGCATCGCATCCTGCGAGGGCCATCTCGACAACGCTGTCACTGCCGCCTATCTGGCCGGAATAGTGCCGGCACACCGCCTGCGCACAGTATTCCTATGCCATCTGAGCCACATCAACAACACACCCCAGCTTGCATTCCATTGCGTGCGCACAGCGCTCGAAGAGGCCGGAGCGAGAGTGACCGACATCGCCGCCTCCGCTCTGGATCCGCGGCTGCGGCTGGCGGTGCTTCCACGCCTGGAATCGTCGCCTCTCACTGTGCTGGCACCGGCACCCGATGCCAACCACGGCATTGATTCGATTTGAAATGTTATATTACTGCAACCAACCTCACCAAAAAGCATATGAAAGTCCACAACTTTGCCGATAGCCCCTCGCTCGTGAGCCAATACCTTGCGGAAATGCGCAACCGCAATCTGCAGACCGACCGCATGCGTTTCCGCCGCAACCTCGAAAGAGTTGGAGAGATAATGGCATATGAAATCAGCAAAACACTGAAATACAAGAACGAACCCGTATCCACGCCTCTTGGGGTGGAGGCCATATGCCAGGAAATCGACCAGGAACTGGTGCTTGCCACTATTTTCCGCGCCGGCGTTCCCTTCCATCAGGGTTTTCTCCGCTATTTCGACAATGCAGGCAACGCCTTCGTGTCGGCCTACCGCAAATACAAGGAAAAGGAAAATTTCGACATCTGCATCGAGTATCTGGCCTCACCGTGTCTCGACGGCAAGACGCTGATACTTTGCGACCCCATGCTTGCCACCGGCGCCTCGATGGAGCTGAGCTACCGCGCGCTTCTCACCAAAGGCACACCTGCGAAAGTTCATGTGGCATCGGTTATAGCCTCACGCCATGCCGTGGACTACATGGAATCCGTAATGCCACAGGACTCCGAACTTTGGGTGGGCGTAATCGACGACGAAATCAACTCCCACAGCTATATCGTACCCGGTCTGGGCGATGCCGGCGACCTGGCCTACGGCGGAAAGGACTAACCCCATGGACGCGCCCTGCTGGCTTGAACGGACGGCTATCGTGGCCGGCCCGGAGATGATGGACGCCCTTGCCAGGACGTCCGTGGCTGTTTTCGGCGTCGGCGGTGTAGGGTCGTGGTGCGTCGAGGCTCTGGCACGCACCGGCGTGGGTGCCATTACCATTGCCGACCCCGACTGTGTGGCTCAAAGCAACATCAACAGGCAGCTGCCGGCTCTTGTCACTACCGTTGGACAAGCCAAAGTGGATGTTCTCGCCCGAAGGATTGCCGACATCAACGCCAATTGTGCCGTAAAGGCCCTTCAGAAACGGTACACGCCGGAAACAGCAGCCGATTTCGGCCTTGACAACTATGATTACGTGGTGGACGCCATCGACAGCCTGGCCGACAAGGCATCGCTGATTCTGCGCTGCACATCGGCGGCTACCGCTCCGCGCGCCGGCTTCGTGTCGTCGATGGGAGCTGCCCGCAAACTCGACCCTGCACGTGTATCTGTGGCTGAATTCTGGAAAGTGGAAGGCTGCGCGCTGGCACGCGCCCTGCGCACGCGCTTCCGCCGTAGCGGCGAGTTTCCCGGCTGTAAGTTCCGATGTGTATATTCCCCCGAGAGCATTCCGCAATGCGGCGACGCAGGCGCCAACGGCACGTTCATGCACATTACCGCCACATTCGGCCTGCGGCTTGCTTCTCTGATAATCGAGGACATCTACCGCCGCACACACGCGAACAAATAGCAGGCCGCCTGCGTTCTACAATCAGAAACCAGGCCGGTAAGATTGCCGCGGAGGGATTGTAATCCGCACTATCAGGCAGCTGAAATCGCCGCCACCGCCATATGTCAGCACCTGCCCGGAACAAAAATAATTATTGCTGTCCGGTAAAAAAAGACAAAATCATATATTCTCTACAAATATAATAAGTTACACCTGTTTTACGAAAAAGGGCTTGTCATTTGAGGCGATGTGAAATTGGTAGCATTAAGCATCAAAAAGCCCTTAAAAGACATCTATACGAGTCTGTTTCATGCTGTATGAGATAAAAATAGTCCATTTCCTATCATGTCAAAGTTTTACCGGACAGCAATAAAAAATAATCAACTCCATTCCAGACACAAAAAAGGCTGCGCCGAAAATCGACGCAGCCTTCATTATAGCTGTGAATCTGCTCAGAGAACGACTTTGCTTACGCTGCTGCCCTGACGACGGATGAATACACCGTTTTCGGGATTGGCAACGCGGATGCCCTGGAGGTTGAAGTATTCCACGGGAGCGTTTTCGTCTTCCACTACGATGTCGCTGACGCCAGCACCGCCGTTGAAGCCTTCTTCGGCGAGGAGGAAGCGGGCAAGGCCGTTACCGGTCTTGTAGGAAAGGATGTAAGCGCCCTGCTTGCCGGCTTCGTCGGTAACGACATTGGCCTGCAGGATGTGTGTACGACGGCCTGCGCCTTTGTGTACACCCATACCGATCTGGGGGAAGTCATACATTTTGGTAATTGTGGACATGTCGCCTACAGTACCGTATTTCACGATGCGTGCACGGTTTGCACAGGGTGCGGGATCGTATTCCTCGTAGGGGTACATCAGGAAGGTGTTATCGCCTACAGTGAATTCGAATGCACCGTTGGGGTTTCCGTGAGGTACGATTTCCTTATCGGGATCTTCAACATCGGCGAAGCTGGAAACCATCTCGCCTTCGTTGCCGTAGAGAGCGGGGAGATAGTTCATGGCGTCGATGTAAGCCAGAGTGCCGCTGTGCTCTTCGTCGCGGAGAATGCCTACGAAAGCGCCGCCGCCCCAGGGGCCTTCAGCTGCGGGAAAGCATTCGCTGATTTCCAGACCGATGTAGCTGCCACCGGCGAGGTGACCGTAGAATTCGTCGCTGCCCTGTTCGCAAGCCCATGCGTAGAGGTAACGCTTGTCGGCGGGTGCGGAGGGTGCTGCCATTACAACGCAGCCGGCCTGCTGGCGGGTGATGTCACCGACAACGTCGATGTGGTCGACACGGCCGTTCATGTGACGGAAGTCCTCGTCGAGTGCGGGAGCGGCAATCAGTGTGAGAGCGCCGGTGGTGGTATCTACCAGGTAGATGTTCAGAGGATTGGGTTCATTTTTAGTATCGTTCCAGGTGCTGGCCTTGTAACCGAAGAGGTACAGGTTGTTGTAGTCGTCGGTTCCGATGTGGTTGGCGCAGAGCAGACCGGTGAGGGGCTGGCCGTCGATAGTGAGGGCTACGTTACGCAGGTATGCGCCGGTATTGATGTCGAAAATGATAAGCTGACCCTGGTCAACCAGACCGGTTTCGCCTTTATCGTTCACACCGAAGCTTTTGGAGGATGCTACGATGGCCTCGCTTGCCGAGCCGGTTGCGGTGGCAATATAGTCCATCGAGGGAATCTGTTTTTCGGCGTAGCTTTTCCATTCGCCTTTGGCATTACAGTTCACCCACAGGTTGGTGAAAGTGTAGCCTTCCTTGTTGGGATAGGTCACACCCTCGGTCTCTGCGAATGCAGATGCGCCCATCATAAGCGCAGTCGCGAGAAGTAAAGATTTTTTCATGGAGTTGTGTTGGTTTATAAATGGTTGGAATTATTCTTTGTGTATGTTGCCGGTTGGAAATTCCGCAAGGAAAACCACAGAGCTGTTTCGCGCCGTAAAGTTATGGATATTTTTTGAGTCCCGAACCTTTGTCAATGCTAATTTTTACGTTGACAAATGTTAAAGATTGATTCTGAATCAAAAACCCACAACACCGGCTCCGCATTTACATGCACGTGCAATAAAAGCCTGCCGCCGGCGTTTAATATATGTATTATTGTGCACTTGCTATGTTCAGACACCATATTTTCTCTCCCCTACCTTTCCTTTTCAGGCTTATGCCGTTGCTTGCGGCAATGATATTGTCGGCCTACACCACGCCTGCGGTCTACGCCTTCGAACCAGGGCACTATCCGGAGCAATCTGTTCTTGCCAATGGCCGGTGGATGCGCGTGAGCGTCGATGCCGACGGCGTGTACCTGCTAAGCAACAGCACGTTGCGCTCGTGGGGATTCTCCGATCCTTCGCGTGTGCGAGTGTACGGCACCGGAGGCCGACGCATGCCCGACCTTCTTTCGCCCGACAACTATCCGGGCGACCTGCCGCTGCTCCAGAGCGAAGTAACCCAGCAGGGCGTCGTGTTCTACGCCCAGGGGCCCGGAGCATGGGAGGAGACACTCAACGCCCGTTTCGTCTACCGCGCCAATGTGTACACCGCTAAAGCCTACTATTTCGTTACCGAAAGCGATGAACCGGCACGCGAGATTCCCGTGGTGGACTCGTCTTCGGAGGCGACTGAACCCGCCGACTGGTACTACCATTTCCAGCATTACGAGAACGAGGTTTTCAGCCCCGGCGAAGCCGGTCCGCTACTGCTGGGCGAGGATTTCAGATACACCCGCAGCAGGAATTTCGACTTTCCGGTCGAAGGCACACCTGTAACCGGCAGCGGAAGCGGCTGGTTCGAATGCTCGTTTGTTTCCAACTTCCAGAAATCGGCACCGCGCCTCAGCTTCGAGGTCGGCGGCAAGGAGGTGGCGTCCAACAGTTCCGACCAGATTTCGCCGGCAGGCTCAAGCAAGTACACGCACGGCATCGAAACCGTAACGCGCCATAATTTCGACATGGAAGGAATCACCGGAGGCAAGCTGCGCCTGACGGTGACACTCGGAGCCGGCGGCTCGACCGATATCGCCGCACTCAACTATATCAGCATAGGCTACAAATGCCGGCTGGCGCTTCCTGCCAGGGAGCCACTGGTATTCCACAGCCCGCAGCGCGCGCTTTCCATGGAAGTTGCCGATCCCCAGTCGCTTACAATATGGAATGTGAGCAACCCGCGCAACATCGCCAGAATAGGATTCTCCACATCTCCCGGAAAAGTGGTGTGGAACATGGGAACAGCCGTAAACCGCCGTTTCGCGGCATGGAGCAGCACCTCGCATCTGCCCTCTCCCAAGGCCGAAGGATTTATAGCCACGCAAAATCTTCATGGCCTCGAGTCGCCCGACATGGTGATTGTCACCCCCGAGGCATTCAAAGCCCAGGCACAGCGTCTGGCGGAGCTCCACGCCAATTCGTCGGACAGTCTTGTTGTGGCCGTTGCCATCCTCGAACATGTCTACAACGAATTTTCCGGCGGCCATGCCGATCCGGGTGGCCTGCGGAATTTCTTCAAAATGCTTTACGACCGTGGCACCGCCGGCACCGGACGCCCTCTGCGCTATGCCCTGCTGATGGGCAGGATGACTTTCGACAACCGCCACCTGCTTGAGTCGACAGGCAGCCACCCCACCATTCCGGGATGGACACCCTGGTCCGTTCGCGCCTCGCTGAGCGACAATGAGGGCTACTTCTCCGACGACATCGCCGCAATGCTCTCCGACGGCAGCGGAACAACACTGGGCAGAGACAAACTCGACATCGCCATCGGCCGCATACCGGTGACAAGCGCCGACGAAGCCCGCGACGTTGTCGACAAGGCCATAGAATATGCCGCCGGCAACCGTCGCTCGCCATGGAAGCAGAGAGCGCTGTTCCTTGCCGACGACGGCGACAACAACATACACCTCAACCAGACAGAAACCATGATTGCCGGCTTCGACAGCAGCCCCGACAATTCTCTGGTTGTCCGCAAGGTATATCTTGGAGCGTTCACCCGCGAAGGCGGCGTGTTCCCGAGTGCCCGCGCACGCATGTTCCGCAGCCTCGACGAAGGTGTGGTGTGGTGGAACTTCATAGGCCATGCCAGCACCACCGGCTGGACCGGCGACGGCCAGCTCAGCTACACCGACATCAACAATCTGTATCTCCGGCACGTGCCGTTTGTCTACGCTTCCACCTGCGACTTTCTCCGACTGGACGGAAGCGTGGTGAGCGGTGCCGAGATTCTGTACAAACAACGCTACGGCGGCTGCATAGGCGTTATAAGCGCCACACGCCCGGTATATATAGCGGACAACGGCCCGCTCTCGGCTGCTGTGGGACGTGCCATGGCCATGCGCGACAGCAATGGCCGCCTACTCGCTCCCGGCGAGATTTACCGCCGCGGCAAAAACGACATCCGCGATTCCAAAGGCAATCCGGTGAGCGACGAGAACCGCCTGCGCTATGTGTTCGTGGGCGACCCCGCCCTGCGCCTGGCGCTGCCGTCGAACACCGTGCGCATCGACAGCATCAACGGCAAAGCCGTCGACCCCGAGAACCCGGTGGAAATCGCCGCGCTCTCCACAGCCCGTATCAGCGGCAGCATCATAGCCCCGGACCAGACTCCCATGAGCGGCTTCAACGGTGTTGTCGTGCTTGATATCCTCGATGCCGAACACAGCACCACCACGGTGGTGGCCGAAAGCAACCCCGAAACCGTATTCCAGGAACTGGGCGAACGGGTGTTCACAGGAGCCACCAAAGTCGAAGGCGGCAAATTCACCATCAGTGCCTCCATTCCCGTCGAGCTCAGCCAGAACTACCGGCCGGCCACAATGTGCGCATTCGCATACGCCGAGAACAGCAACGACGAAGCCGCAGGAATATTCCGTGATTTCTATCTCTACGGATACGACGAAAACACCAGCGCCGACGAGGAAGCGCCCGTCATAGAATCGATGGTGATGAACCACAGCGACTTCCGGAACGGCGACACCGTGAACGACAGCCCCATGCTTATCGCCCGCGTGACCGACAACCGAGGCATCAACGTGTCGACAGCCGGCATAGGCCACCAGATTACGGCCACCCTGGACAGCACCAAGACATTCACCGACCTCGCATACTACTACACGCCCCTCGACGACGGCACTCCCGGAGGCATTATAAACTATCCTTTCGAAGGCCTCAGCCCAGGCCAGCACACGATGCGGCTTAGAGTATGGGACACTTCGGGCAATTCCGAAACCGCCGAACTCGACTTCGTTGTGGCACCCGGTCTGCAGCCCCGGATATACGACTGCTATTCCGACTGCAATCCGGCCTCTACCTCAGCGAATTTCTATCTGCGCCACGACCAGCCCGACGCCATGGTGGATGTGGAAGTGACCGTATTCAATCTTATCGGGCGCCCTGTATGGACCGGTCGTGCCAGCGGAAGGTCGGACATGTTCCTCACCGTTCCGGTGAGCTGGGATCTTACCGACGGTGCCGGCCGGCGCGTCGGCCGCGGAATATATCTGTACCGCGCCTCCATAACCACCGACGGCCAGACATACCAGACCGCCAGCCGCCGCATAGCCGTGACAGCGCAATAAAACCGTAAGAGGACAGCATCGCCATCCTCCACTCTACGAAACATCACACAGTTCAGATTTGCCGCAGTGCGGCCATCCCGGCTCGGAAATAGCCGGAGGCGGCATCGGCCGGTCGCAGCACAAGGTCGTCGAAAACCACTATGTCGATATCGATTGCAACACCGGCTTCACCGGACGCCTCACGGCATCGGTCCTGGTATTCCTTTGTGAGAGCACGCAACCGTGAATGCTCAAGGCCGGTGCGCAGAACAACGACACGGTTGGCATACGGCTCGGTTCCTGCCGGACACCCCTCGGGAGGCGTGGGAAAGCACCCGGAATCGGCCACTACGGTTCCGAGTGTGGCCACAAAGCGGCAGGCCTTAGCCACCTGCTCTTCCTTGTCGGCGACATTGGAGCCTATACATAATGTGGCAGTGCTCATGGCTTGCTGTTTTCCAATGCAAGACTGATGCGCCTGCGTTCATTTTCAATGGCTTCGACCCGCACATCGACAATCTGCCCCAACCGGAGCACTTCACCCACACTCTTCACCCGCCGGCCAAGGCGCGAGATGTGAATCAGACCGCTGTGGTGTATTCCCAGATCCACAAAAGCGCCGAATGCGGCTATGTTCTCCACTTTTCCCTTAAGAACCATACCCACCGACAATTGCCCGAACGAGGTGATTTCCGGGCTGAAGGTCTCGGCTGTCTCCTGCCGGGGATCGCGCCCCGGGCGTGAAAGCTCGGCAAGGATATCGGTTATGGTAGCATTTCCGCCCAAACCTTCCGCCGCCAGTGCAGCGGCGTCGATTCCCGAGGCAAGCTGCGGATTCGCGGCGAGTGTGGCCGTATCGGTGCCGGCACGTGCGGCGATGGCAGCTACAACCGGATAGCTTTCGGGATGGATGCCGGTACGGTCAAGCGGATTATCAGATTCGGGAATGCGGAGGAAGCCTGCCGCCTGCTCGAATGCCTTGTCGCCGAGGCGTGGCACTTTACGCAGCGCCCTGCGGTTGGCAAACGGTCCGTTGGCCCGGCGATAGGCAACAATATTACGCGCCAGCACGGGGCCGATTCCGGAAACATAGGTCAACAGGCGTTCCGAAGCGGTGTTCAGATCCACGCCAACGGCGTTCACGCAGCTGCCGACCGTGTAATCCAGCGAATCGGCCAGGCTGCCCTGGTCGACATCGTGCTGATATTGGCCCACCCCTATGGCCTTGGGGTCTATCTTTACAAGTTCCGCCAGTGGGTCGATGAGTCTGCGCCCTATGGAAACAGCCCCGCGGATGGTCACATCAAGCTCGGGAAGCTCCTCCACCGCGACTTCGGATGCCGAATACACCGATGCGCCGCTTTCGCTCACCACTTCCACTGGTGTTGCCGGCACAATCCCCTGACGCTTCAGAAAATCGGCAGTCTCTGCCGACGCAGTACCATTCCCCAGTGCTATCACATCCAGACTGTTGTCCGAGATAAGCTTTTTAAGGCACCGGCCTGCGGCTTCTTCCTTGCCGAAAGGATAAACCACACAATGCGCCAGCACATTGCCGCATGCATCCAGTGCGGCGACCTTGCATCCATTGCGAAACCCGGGATCAAGGGCAAGGACACGACGCCCTTTCATTGGTGGCGCCATAAGCAGCTGCCTGAGGTTGGAGGCGAACACGTCGATGGCCTGCGCATCGGCCTGCTCCTTGAGCTGCGCATGGATTTCCGTTTCCGCTGCAGGCATAAGCAACCTGCCGAACGCATCGGCCACTGCCGCGAAGGCTATCCGCCGGTTCTCGCCCTGCACCCGCGCCGGCACAAAGGCTTCGGCAAGAGCAAGAGAGAAAGCCTGCCTGTCGGGCAGGCCGACAGTGAGACGCAGCAGTCCCTGAGCCTTTGCGCGACGCAACGCCAGCACCTGATGCGACGCAAGGCGCCGAAGCGGTGCCTCAAACGATGCGTAGCCGGCAAAAGGAGAAACGGCAAGTTCCGCCTCCCTGCCTTTTGCAGGAGCGGAGGAAAGGGTTCCGAAGCGCCAGAGGCGTCCACGCAACATCGAACGAAGCCGCGAACTGTCGGCGGCCCATTCGGCAATTATGTCGGAAGCTCCGTCCAGAGCGTCGGAATCCACATGCCCCAATGCACTTCCGGCCATTATGCGTTTTGCAAGAGGTTCGTATCCTTTCTCGCGGGCTATGGTGGCGCGTGTGCGCCGCCGTGGCCTGTATGGGGCATATATATCGTCGAGCACAGCCATGGAATCGGCATCGGCAATGCGCCGGACTATGTCGCCGGTAAGGCAACCGGCCTGGCTAAGAGCGTCCGTTACAAACCGGCGCCTCTCATCCAGCGATTTCTGCCTCTGCATCTCCTTCTCTATGGCACGCACGGCGGTTTCGTCGAGGTTTCCAGTCGAATCCTTGCGGTAGCGGCTGATAAAAGCCACAGTGGCACCTTCGCCGAGCAGACGGCATACTGCCGCGACACCGGCGGCCGGCAACGACAGCGCGGCTGCTGTGGCCGCCGCCAGAGAATCCGCTTCAGCGGTTGTTTCCATCTCGCAATGTGAAAAGGGTGATTTCGGGAGTGGCCCCTATGCGTGCGGGAATGCCCACCTCCCCTATTCCGATATTGACATACAGCAGATGCGCGCTGTCGGCATCGGCATACAGTCCACCCCATCGCCCGTAGCGCATCGCCGCCGGCGACAGTCCTGCGATTTCCATCTGCATGGCATGTGTGTGGCCGCTCAGCGTAAGAGCGATATTCTTGTCGGGACTATCGCAGATATCGTTGTCCCAATGCGCCGGATTATGGCTCAGCAGAATCTTGAACATACCATCGGCTGGGTCGCCGGGGTATGCCTCCGAAAGATTGCCGTAGGTATGGAATGGCGGGTCACCAACGTTTCCCACTCCCACTACAGCCAAAGAGTCAGCGCCACGGACAATGTACCGCGTGGCGTTATCGAGCAGATTCCATCGCATGCGACTCTGCATGCCGTACATCATGGCCATGTTCTCGGCCTTTTCGGCCGGCGAAGGCCACTGGAAATAGTCGCCGTAGTCGTGGTTGCCCAGAACCGAGCATACGCCTTCGGTGGCATCAAGTCCTGAAAGCACCTTCACAAAAGGCTGTAGCTCGGAGGTGCGGCGGTTGACTATGTCGCCGGTGAACACAATCAGATCGGGATTCAAGGCATTGACAGCCCTCACCACCTTGCCGACATATGCAGTGTCGGCGCCATATGAGCCCACATGGAGGTCGGAAATCTGTGCTATGGTGAAACCGTCGAAAGCGGCAGGCAGGTCGGAACGGACAATCTCCACTTCGTTGACATCGATTCTGAAACGGTTCACCAGCGCGCCCCACCACATCAGCCCGAAAACCGCCAGCGAACACAGCCAGGCAGCGCGGGTAACGCATTTTACGCGCCGGCGTTTCCAGAGCCGCGGGATTGAGGCCAGAAGGTCTACAAGCACGAAAACGGTTTTCGGCACGTAGATGCTCAGATATGAATAGAGAATCCACATCAGCACCGCAAGGCCGCCGTCGCCGCCGGTTTTCTTGGGCCATGCCACCACTGCGACAATTATGGCCGGCAGCAACACCGACGACCACAACGCCACTCTGCGCCACAGCGACGCATGGCGGCGGCAACGTGCCCACACGGCACGGCATATGTACACATCCAGCAGAGCGCCGAACAGAAGTACCGGCAGGATGAGAATCAGAGGCAATCGCATATTAACGCAAGGTGCATTCCTTTGCCATCAGCTGGTTGCGCAGCGGATTGGCATACATCTGCAACATTGTCTCGAGCATGAAGCCGCGCTCCTCTTCGCTTATGTTTTCCACATCCACCTTTGCGAGCTGGTCTTCGATGTAGCTGTTGAACCGGCGCTGGTCGGCCCCGGTATATTTCTCTGCATACCGTGCGGTTCCCTCGAGGCGGTCGAAGGCAATATAATTGCAGGGGAATATGCAATATCCGCAATGTATGGAGCGGTCCAGAATGTCACATACCTTCCGGGCCACCTGCGAACGGCTTTCGACATGGGCTCCGGCCAACTCGTCGCTGATGCAGTGTCCTATCCGGAAATGCACTCGCCCTTTGTGGCCCAGCAGTCCTGTTTCCATGCTGAAGAGGTCGTCGCGCTGTGTCTTGTGGTAATCCGGATTGCGGCGCCGCAGCAGGAATTCGCGCACCTTGAGATAGTCGTTGGGGTCGTATTCGTAGGAAATGGCCACCGGAGTGATGTTGAGTCTTTCCAGATTGTCTCCCGGGTCGTCGCCACCCGCAAGAGCGAGCATTTTGACAACGCTCTCCTGGGTGCGGTCGTTGGAATCCTTAGCACGGCCTTCGCGCTGCGCTATCCATACCGACTCATGCATGTTCTCCACAGTGTGGTGTATGTATGCCGAGAGATGCCTGGCAGCCTCGAGCGCCTCGCGCACACCGGTGTCGCGCTTGACAATAAAACTGCGGTTCAGCTTCACAAGATCGGTAATCCAGTCGAAGATGAGCAGGTTGTTGCCTATAGCCACCTGGGTAAGAGGCATATTGTTGCGGATAAAGCACAGGTTGAGGAACGAGGCGTCCAGAACAATGTCGCGATGGTTGGTGATGAAAGTATAGCTTTTTCCGGGGTCGTAATTATCCAGACCGTCGACGGTGAGGCCATCGGTCGTTTTCGCAACCAGCATCTCCAGGAATGGACCCATAACACGCTTCTGGAAGTGCTCCTGCGATTCCACACTTACCAGATTCTCCACAAATGCCGGATAATCCACACCGGGCATGACATAACGTACGGCATGCTCGAAGCCCGGCTCTTTGACAAGCTTGCGAATCTTCTCCCTGAACTGATGGTCGTCGTAAGGTCTGATATCGTCGAAGTTCTCGACTGGTAACTGTGTATCTGTAGTCATGTGAGGTGTGCTTTTGGAGGAGGGTAATGTTGCAAAGATAACGAAATTTATCAATTAAACGACACTGCGGCACTGTCGGTTTCGTCCAATGTAGGATTTTCGGAATCATTTTCGGAATCAGGCTCCACCTGAATCTCGTCGCGTGGCAGCATGAGACGAAGCAGCGCATCCATGCTGCGGGGAGCATAGCGGATATCCCTCACCGGCCTGTTCTGCATCAGTTGCTCCATGCGCTCGGGAATCACGAATATGTCGTAACGGTCGACGGGGCGTATGCCGTCGAACCATTTGAATTTGGGCAAAAAATATATCGAAGGTTTGGCAAGGAATAACGGCGTGGCTGTGCCCGTAGTGGCGGGCCACATCTTGACACGTTCTGTGGTCTGCCCTTTGAACCATGCCTGCAGAAAGCTGCTCTCGGCATTCACAATCTTGTTGATGGTGGAATCGGCCTCTTCCGGGTAGAGAATGATTTCCACATTCCCGTTTATGTCGAGTCTGCGTAGCTGGCCATCCTCGAAGAACGCCACCATTTCCTTTCCGCTCAGCTGGTTGTAGTGGTCGCCTTCGATATGCTGTGCGGCAAAGCCGTTGCGCGGCAGTGTGGCGCGCTCCATTGTGCTGTCGTTGAGTTTGATTTCTATCAGTTCCCCGAATATCTGCCTGTCCTCGCTCCACACCACCGGATTCACAAACATGCGCAGCATGGTATCCTCCTGGGTGAACTGCATGGAATCGCATATTCCCTGCATGTCGCGGCGAAAGAAACGCACACGTGGATATGCCACCGCTGTGTATGTGGTATCCATACGCAGAAATGCTGCCGTGCCGGCCACGGTATCGGCCTCGACATGGACTGTATCTATGTTTCGCCAGGTCTGTATGTAGCGGCTGTGGAGATAAAGCGTGTCGGGGCCGGAAAACTCGGTGAGCATGGCATGGCCGGTCACAAAGGAACTGTCGGCCAGTTCGTCGTAGTAGCCGTAGTCGCCGCTTATCTGCGTGTGCTGTGCCGTATCGGTCAGCTCCATGTTTCCGAAAGCCTCTCCGAATCCCCGGGCACGGTCGTAGAAAATACTGTCGGCTGTGAGCGTATGCCCCTGGGGGGTTACCACAATGGAGCGGTCGAAGAGAACGGTCACATTGGAATCGGTGTCGTAAACTCCATATCGGGTATATATCGTACCTCTGGCGTTGACTATGGTACTCGGCGAATACAACTCGGCCACATGGGTGGCGGTGCTGTAGAGAAGGGTGTCGGAGTATATGTCGAGTGTATCGGTGGCATTGCGCGAATTCAGATGCACCATGCTGTAGAAGCTGGCTTCCTTGGTGGACGGGCTGTATTCGCCTTTTATGGACTTCAGTGTATTGGACGGGTCGGTGAGCGTTCCTCCGGTCTCGTAGTAGCCGATATCGATGGCAAGATTATAGTAAAATATATCGGTGGTGAGGCACACATCTCCGTTCACGAGCCTTACCTCCCTGCCCGGGTCGGCATAGAGGACAGCGAGCTGGCTGATGCCGTCGTAGTTAAGTTCATCGGCAGTGACCTCAAGAGTGTCGCCCTGCTCCATGCGCACGTTGCGGAAAGCATCCATCGAACCGGTCTCGGCCACATAGTGGGCGCTGTCGCACAGCATGGTCATGCCCCCTTTGGTAAACATGACATTGCCCACCAGCACCATGAACGAATCCTCCTCGTTTTTGGTGAGCAGGTCGGCATGTTCCAGAAACACCTTGTCGGAGGCCGACCGGTCGGCCTCCGGAATCTGCGGGCGCACCCTGGTGCGCAAAGCCGCTGGCGTCTGCGCCAGAAGCGCCGGAAGCATGGTCAAGCCGGCAATGGCAAAGAACGTGGAGCGCTTCATGGCTTACGATTACGGCAGCCGGCGGCCGATCAGTTGTTCTTCAGCCAGCCCTGAAGCTGGAAATCGCAGCCACGCCATCCTTCCTCTATGCGGATATAGGTCTGGTTGATTTTATCTTTCAGCCATTCGTCGACTATCCTGCTGCTTTCGGCCTGCTCGTACATATCTTTGATGAGCTGGTAGTCGTCGCTGAGAGTAGCCTGATGCGCATCGAGCCTGCTGGTGAGTTTCACCATCGCCACTATTTCGCGGTCGCGCTTGGGGTCGCGCATGATAAAGGGCTTCGAAATCTCGCCAGGCTGCATTCCGGCCACGGCACGGGCTATCTCCTGTGGCAGCTGCGACATCTCGAAACGTGTTGTGCCGGTTTCGGCGTTCACCATCACCCCGTGGCTCAGACGGGTGTCCTTGTCCTGGCTTACCATGCGTGCGGCATCGTCGAAAGTGAGCCGGTGGCGCTCCACAATGTCGGTGCGCACGGTATCCAGTCGGCCGAGGGCAATTGTGAGATCACGTTCGGCCACACGCGGCTTGAGCAGAATGTGGCGTGTGTTTATGCGGTCGCCTCGTTTCTCGATAAGCTGTATTATATGGAAGCCGTATTCGGTTTCCACAATCTTGGATACCTTGTTGGGGTCGTTGAGGTTGAAAGCCACGGCAGCGAATTCGGGCACAAGCTGTCCGCGGCCCATAAAGCCCAGCTCGCCGCCACGCACACTCGAACCATCCTCGGAATAAAGGATAGCCAATGTCGAGAAGTCCGACTCTCCACGGTTGACACGGTCGGCATAGTCGCGCAGACGGCTTTTCACATCCTCGATTTCCTGGCGTGGGATAGCCGGGTTGAGTGTTATCACCTGCACTTCCACCTGCAGCGGCACGAACGGGATACTGTCGGCAGGGAGCGCGTCGTAGTAGCGGCGTACCTGGCTGGGAGTCACCTTGAGGTCTTTGGTCAGCGAAGAGCGCACCTGCTGCACCCGCGCACGGTTACGCATATTGGAGGCGTAATACTCGCGGATTTCCGGAAATGGCTTTCGGAAGTACTGCTCCACCTTTTCACGACTGCCAAGATTGGTAATCAGGAAGTTCATCTGCGCATCGGTCTGCATCTGCACCATCGACTCCTGAATTTCCACAGTGTCGAGGTCGGCCTGGTGCAGGAAAAGACGCTCTATGGCCAGCTGCTCGGGAATAACGCAGTAGGGGTCGCCCTGGATGGGAGTGCGCTCGCTCTGCATATCGGCATATGCCTGCTCGATTTCAGATTTGTAGATAGGTTCATCGCCTATCATCCATGCGACTTCGTCGATTACATTGTTGGGAGACGCCGCATAGGCCGCCATTCCAACCGCGATGGTGGCGGCGATATATATCAGATATTTGAGGTTCATGAGCGATAATGATGAATCGTAAGCCGAGGCACGCAGGCGCACGGATTTGTGCAAAGTTAAGGCTTTTTCCCTATGCCACCCAATCTTTAATCTTTTTAAACAATGAGCAGAGGACGGCAAAAGTCGAGCTTGAAGCGCAAGGAGCCGCGTCACACTGAGAAAATACTGAGGCAAAGCGAGGCCTTTAAGCAGGACATTACATATTTGCTTTTGCACGTATGGCCTATTCTGCATAACTTTGCGTGTTAAAACTCCAAGAAATGGCTCACATTCTGAAAAAGATAGTCACGGGCGCGCTGCTGTTTGTCTCCCTGGCGGCAACAGCTCTCGATTTGCCCGTGCGCACCATAAACGGAAGACAGTATTACTACTATGAGGTGCGCAACCGCGAAACTGTCTACGGTCTCAGCAAACGCCTCGGTGTAACCCGCGAGGAAATCGTGCGCTACAACCCATCGATGGCCGACGGCCTCAAGCGCGGCGCCATACTCTATTTTCCTGTCGATGAATTCTCCGACCGCATCCCCGCCGCCGACAGCCTGGCATATCCCGAGCCCGAAGGCAGCGACTCGTACATTTCCTCGATGCCGGACGACATGTTCGCGGAAACCGACACTGCCGATACAGCCACCACATCCCAGGCCGATTCAACCGGCGTGGAAATCCCGGCCAAAGGACCTCTCGCCGTAGTGTGCATCCCCGGAGGCGAATTCGAAAGCAAACGCGCGCAGATGGCTCTGGACTTCTACCGCGGTTTTCTCATCGCCGCCGACACCCTTGCCGGTCGTTCAGGCCGTGTGGACGTGCGCGTGGTCGACAGCCATAACCCCGGGGCAATCAGCCAGGAGCTTCTCGATTCGGCCAGAGTGGTCATAGGCCCGGAAGATGCCACGGCGCTTGCCGCACTTGCCGGTCGCTGCCGCGACAGCCACACCTATCTGCTGAACCTTTTCGTTGTAGCCGACACCCTCTATACCGCCAATCCATATGTGATGCAGGCCAACATCCCCGCCGCGGACATGTACGACAAGGCCTGCGAAGCCCTCGGGAGCGAGTTCCCAGGCTTCGTGCCCGTTATCCTGCGCAACACCGCCGCACGCAACGAGAAAGACCCGTTCACGGCATGTCTGAAACAGCACTTCAGCCAAAAGGGACTGCCTTATGTGGAAATAAACTATGTCGACCGTCTGCAGACAGCCGACCTGGCGGAACTCGACACCGAACCCTCGCGGAATTATGTGTTCGTGCCGTCATCGGGAACACTGGCCGAATTCAACAAATTCGCCTATGTGCTTAAAAATTTCCGCGACTCCCGGATGATACGGAACAATGCCGACGACACCGGCACTACCGGCCGACGCGCGGAGATATTCGGCTACCCCGACTGGATCGCATTCCGCGGCGACGCCCAGATGCTTCTGCACCAGCTCGACGCACGAATCTACAGCCGCTTCTTCGACGACTACGACAACTTCAGCAGCCGCACAATCGATTCGGAGTTCATGCACTGGTTCGGCAAACCGATGGAGGAAAGCGTGCCCTCGCAAGGTCTGCTGGGCTATGATGCCGGCAGTTACGTACTTCGCAACATCCTCACCCACAGCGGAGGCTTCGACCCGCTGTGGCAGGGTGCGTTCCGCGGCATCCAGAGCACATTCCGCTTTGTCCGCCATCCCGGCGGAGGCCTCTACAATACCGGCCTGTACCTTATCCGCTTCGAGACCGACGGCCGCCTCAGCGCCCGCACACTATGAAACGCGCCTTAATCATTCTGACAGCAGCAATGCTCTGCTCCGCCGCCATGGCAGAGACGCACTACAAGCCGCACATATCCATGGGCGCACGTGCGGGCGTGGCCATGAGCCGCGTTTCCTTCTCGCCTTCCGTGAAACAGAAATGGAGCACGGGCACAGCCGGCACCATCACCTTCCGATACACCGAAGAGAAACTCTTCGGCGTAATCGCCGAATTCGGATGGGTGCGCCGCGGCTGGAAAGAGAACTACGAAACAGCACCTTTCGCCTACGAACGCTCCATAACCTACCTTACCTTGCCGATACTCACCCACATATACTTCGGCAGCCGGCGGTTCAAGACGTTTGTAAATCTGGGGCCATCGGTATCTGTCATGATCGGCTCGGGAATAAATGCCAACTTCGACTACACCAACCCCGGAAATGTCCCCGACTATCCGCGCAACCGACAGACCGAGCAGCTCGACGCGAAAATCACCGGCACGTTCGACTACGGCATAAACGCCGGCATAGGCTTTGAGTTCTACCTACGGCCCAGGCACTCAATCGTGGCCGAAGCCCGCTACTACTTCGGCCTCGGAAACATTTTCCCCTCGTCGAAAGCCGACACCTTCGGAGGTTCGCGCAACATGAGTCTCGAATTCTCCCTTGGCTACAACTTCCGCCTGAGATAACCCGGCACAGTTGCACTATTTTAAAATAGTTTTGCTAACTTTGCACAATTATTTTTCACCTACGCCCGATGAAACAAGTCACCTACGAGGGCCTTACCTTCGAGCCCTATATATCCAAGAAAGAAATCGACGCCCGCGTGGGCGAACTCGGCAAGGAAATAGTGCGCGACTGCGCCGGTAAAAAGCCTCTGTTCCTATGTGTGCTGAACGGGGCTTTTGCTTTTGCCGGAGACCTGTTCCGCGCCGCGGAAGAAATCGATGCCGAAATCAGTTTCATACGCCTGCGCAGCTACGAGGGCACATGCTCGTCGGGAGCAGTAAAGGAAGTGCTCGGCCTGCACGAAGACATAAAGGGGCGCACCGTTATTGTGGTTGAGGATATCGTGGACACCGGCAACACCATGTACCGGCTGCTGGAAGACCTCCGCGCACACGAGCCGGCGGAAATAAAGGTGGCCACGCTCCTGTTCAAACCCGACGCTCTGGTCCGCGACGTGAAAGTGGACTACGTGGGCTTCAGCATACCCACCAAGTTCATAATCGGATACGGACTGGACCTGAACGGACTGGCACGCAACCTCAACGACATATACATTCTCAAGGAAGACTGACGCCCCTTGTGCGAACAACCCGGCACAGCTCCGCATTGTATTACTATAAGGAAAATCCACACACAATTACTTTCACAACAAACACACTTACTCTCAAAGGTAAAAATGAACATTGTCATTTTCGGCGCGCCCGGCAGCGGCAAAGGGACACAGAGCGAGAAACTCATCGAACACTACGGACTGCGACACATATCCACCGGTGAGCTTCTGCGCGACAACATAGCCCGCGGCACAAAGCTTGGCAAAGTCGCCGACGTGTACATATCCAACGGTCTGCTGATACCTGACGAACTCATGGTCGACGTTCTGGCCGACACCCTGCGCAACGACACCGAACTGATACGACGCGGCGTGATTTTCGACGGCTTCCCCCGCACCATACCCCAGGCGGAAGCTCTGACAAAGCTTCTCTCCGAACTGGGCACCGAAGTCCATGCCGTGGTAGGTCTCGAAGTCGACGAAGACGAGCTCGTGCAGCGAATGCTCGAACGCGGAAAAGCCTCCGGCCGCTCCGACGACAACATCGAAACCATAAAGAAGCGGCTCGATGTGTACCACAAACAGACCTGCCCGCTCAAAGAATATTACATCAAGGCCGGCAAATACCTCCCCATCAAAGGCAACGGTTCCATCGACGACATTTTCGCCGATATCCGCTCCGCTCTCAATGCGGCCAACGCTCCCAGAGCCTAAGCAGAACCCTCTCTCCGCACCAAGCCATGTACCAGTTCGAAGCACCATATGACAGCGCCCCGTACGACAGTCTGACGGAAATATACCGCCATTCGCTGACCGACAACTTCGCACTGCCGGCGCTCACCGACTACACCGACGGCAAGACCATTACCTACGGCGACATGGCCCGGCGCATCGCTCGCCTGCACCTGTTCTTCAGACTCTCGGGCGTGCGCAGAGGCGACAAGATAGCACTGCTCGGGCGCAACACGCCCAACTGGGTGATTACATTCATGGCCACGGTGACTTATGGCGCCACCATAGTGCCGGTGCTCCAGGACTTCAACCCCTCCGACGCCGCCAACATAATCGACCACTCCGACGCCATACTGCTATTCGTGGCCGACGGACTGTTCCAGAACCTCGACTTCGAGGCAATGCCGCAACTGCGGGCAGCTATCAGCCTGGACACCCGCACAGTCCTCACCGAGCGCAACGCCACACGTGGAAAAGGATTCGGCTCCGTGGTGAAGAACCTGACCCGCAGTTTCCGCCAGCACTACCCCGACGGTTTCGGGCCTGCCAACATCGAATATCCGGCCATCGGCGGCGGCGAACTGGCCATTATCAACTACACATCCGGCACCACCGGATTCTCGAAAGGCGTGATGCTCACCCACGACAACCTTCGCGGAAATGTGGTGTTCGGCATCCGCTCTCGCCTGCACTACCAGGGTTCGAGAGTGCTCTCCTTCCTCCCGCTGGCACACGCCTACGGCTGCGCGTTCGACATGCTGGTGCCACTGGCAGTGGGCAGCCATGTCACTCTGCTGTGCAAAACGCCCACGCCACAACTTCTGCTTAAAGCCCTGCGACAGGTAAGGCCATCCCTAATAATATGCGTGCCTCTGATTCTTGAGAAAATCTACCGCAAGATAGTGGTGCCGCAGATAACACGCAAACCCATGCGGTGGGTGCTGGCCGTGCCCATGCTCGACAAAGCCGTCTATTCCATAATACGATCCAAGCTCGTGGATGCCTTCGGCGGACTGTTCGAAGAAGTGATTGTGGGCGGAGCGCCTCTCAACAAAGAGGTGGAGGACTTCCTATATCACATAAAATTCCCCTTCACCGTAGGCTTCGGAATGACCGAGTGCGGTCCGCTCATAAGCTATTCGCCATGGCGGCGCTTCGTGCCAGGCTCGTCGGGCCGTACACTGCGTGGAATAATGGAAGCGCGCATACTCCCCGACAGCACGCTCACCACCGACACGTCGTGCCCGCAGGGCGAAATTCTGGTGCGCGGCCTCAATGTGATGAAAGGATACTACAAGAATCCCGAAGCCACAGAGGCAGCCATCGATGCCGAAGGCTGGCTGCACACCGGCGACATGGGATATCTGGGTTCGCCCGGTGAACGGACCGTATTCATACGCGGTCGTTACAAAACCATGATTCTCTCCTCCAACGGCCAGAACATCTATCCAGAGGAAATAGAAAGCAAGTTGAGCAATATGCCATATGTCAATGAATGTCTGGTTATCCAGCGCAACGGACATCTGGTAGCCTTATGCCACCCCGACGCCGACGCCGTTAAAAACGACAGGCTCGACCGCAGCATGCTCGAAGAGGCCATGGAGAACAACCGGCGGAGTCTCAACAAACTTGTGGCACCATACGAACAGGTCGAAAAAATAGAAATAGTAGACAAAGAGTTCGAGAAAACCCCGAAACGCTCTATCCGACGCTTCCTTTACAAATAACACATATATTAATAAGGAGCGCATCCATAGCCGTAAATCCGGGCTGAACGGTAAAACTAATGCCGTCCAGCCCGCCTCTTTATAATATTTTGACATTTTGCGAGCCAAATACAGCCTCAACTTACGCCCTCAGCTCTTTATTCTATCATTTTTCTATCAATGCAGCGTCTCTTAAAGTTTTTCAGATGAAAGCTTACATAGCGCTTAAGTTTTTCGTCGGCGCAAATCGCACTATCAAAGTATCACAATGTACTTGAAATGCCATTTTAGGTATCCTTGCGCCCATTACGGCCATAAAATTTCCTTTTTGCTTATTTTTGATAAAAATATGCCTTACCGCTCAAAAAAATCTAATTTTTATTGCATGCATTAAAATCTTTTGCATATATTTGCGGTGAACAAATCCCAAAAGATGTTTCGTCCTATGAAAAAACAGGCAAAAGCCACCATCACGTTAGTGCTCACAGCGCTGTTTGCGGCAACCGCGGGAGCGGTTCCTGCAAAACAAGGAGTACTGCAGATCGAGCAGGCCGACGGCACAGTCATCGAAGCCCGACTCGTAGGCGATGAGCGCGCGCACCAGTACTTCACTCCCGACGGCTATCTGCTGGCCAGCGAAGGAGGCAACTTCTACTATGGATTGCTGGATGCCGCCGGACGCACTGTAAGCAGCGGCATCCGGGCTACCGCAGTACGTGATGCCGCCGCAAGCGCTTTCCTTGCCACCCAGGACCGCGAACAGGTGAAAACCCGGCTGGACGAAGCTCTCTCTGCACCCGCACAAGGCTCTCAGCGCGGTCCCGGCCTGTTCCCTGAGACACGGTTCCCGGCCATCGGCGAGCAGAAAGCAATCGTGATTCTTGTGAATTATGCCGACGTGCAGATGCAGGTCGAGAATCCACACGACTATTTCGACCGCATGCTCAACGAGGAAGGCTTCAGCCTGCACGGGGGCACCGGCAGCGCACGCGACTTCTTCGTAGAATCCTCGATGGGACAGTTCGTGCCACAGTTCGACCTCTACGGCCCCGTAACCCTTAGCCAGAACCGCGTATATTACGGAGGAAACAGCTGGGGCGGCGACGACCAGCGCCCCGCTCAGATGATATATGAGGCCTGCCAGCTTCTCGACGACGAGATTGACTTCTCACAGTACGACCGCGACAACGACGGATATATCGACAATGTGTTCGTTTTCTATGCCGGCCGCGGCGAAGCTTCCGGCGGTGGTTCCGACACTGTATGGCCCCACTCATGGACTGTGAGTGCCGGCATGGGATATTCACCCACCTTCGACGGTGTGAAACTCGACCGGTATGCCTGCTCGAACGAATGGGAAGGCAGCCGCCCCGACGGTGTGGGCACCTTCGTGCATGAGTTCTCGCACGTGATGGGACTCCCCGACCTCTACGCGACGTCCTACACCACCTCTTTCACTCCCGGCGCATGGAGCGCCATGGACTATGGCCCATACAACAACGACGGATGCACCCCCCCTCTCTACAGTGCTTTCGAACGCTATGCGCTCAACTGGATGGAGCCTGTGCGCATCTCGGGGCCCATGAACGCAACCCTGCCGCCGATTGGCTCCAATGTCGCAGGCATTGTCGTCGGCAACGACCCCAACGAATACTTCCTCTTCGAAAACCGCCAGCAGACCGGATGGGACACCTACATTCCAGGCCATGGCATGCTGGTCTGGCATGTGGATTACGACTCGTATGTATGGAAGCGCAATCAGGTAAACAACACGCCTTCGCACCAGTACGTCGACATTGAGGAAGCCGACGGCAGCCAGAGCGAATACTCCCGCAACGGCGATGCTTTCCCCGGCGCATCCGGCAAAACATCGTTCACCGACGACACCACTCCCTCCATGCGCACATGGAACGGCACCGGCTTCAGCCTCCCCATCACCGAGATTGCCGAATCCTCCAACGGCACCATAACCTTCAAGGTATGCGGCGGCGCCACCGCCATGGATGCGCCAGACCTTGCAGCCGGCGAGGAAACGCCCGAATCGTTTGTCGTGACATGGACACCCATAGAAGGCACTTCGCTTTTGCTGAGCGTGTTCACCAAAAACAGCGAAGGCGTGCGCGAATTCGTGCAGGGTTATGAGAACCGCGATGTAGGCACCTCCGGCAGCCACACCGTAGAAGGTCTCGAACCAATGACCGATTACTATGTGGAAGGCGCACTCTTCCGCGGCCTTGAGACATCGCCGGCGAGCGCAGAGACCAACGTGTACACCGGCCGGCCGACTCTCGACCGCATAACCGCCATAGCCATCGATGCCGACGGCATCACCGACCAGGGCTTCACCGCCCGCTGGGAAGCCATGCCTGAAGCCAACAACTACTTTCTGAGCGTGTTCGAGCGCGTGTTCGGCGCACCCTACTCCGACGTGTGCGACTTCACCGACGGCACCTCGGCACTCCCCGAAGGATGGTCGGCTTCCACTCCCGCCACCTATGCCAACTCCGCATATTCCGGAGCGGCAGTTCCCGCCATCCGCCTCGGCAAAGGCGGCGACAACGTGGTAAGCGCCACTTTCGACGACGGTATACGCGGATATTCGTTCTGGAACCGCGGCAACGGCACTTCCGACGACGACCGCATCAATGTGATGCTCCTGGGCCAGGACGGATGGTTCAAGCACGCCGACTACCCCATCACTACCACTGCCGGCGGAGCCACCGTATCGGCCGACGACGTGCCGGAAGGATGCAAAGCCCTGAGAGTAGAATTCATACGCAGCGGAACAAAAGGAGCTGTGGCTGTCGACGACATCACCGTACTCCATGGCCGCACCTACAGTTCCATGCCGCTGGAAGACATGCAGGACATCGCCACAGGCAACAAAACCTCATACGAAGTCACCGGTCTTAAAGCCAACCAGACATATACCTACCGCGTAGTCGCCACCGACGGCACTCTCAACTCCAGACCATCTAACGAAGTGCTTGTCCTCACCAAGGAGAGCAGCGGAATCGGTCACATCAGCGCCGCCTGCGGCGTAGCCACAGTCGGACTGGATATAACTGTCAGCGGAGTGGAAGCCAACGCCAACGTTGTTGCATTCGACCTCACCGGCCGCCATGTAGCAGGAGCATCGGCATCGTCCGAGGGCACCGCCACCATCTCTGTTCCTTCGCACGGACTCTACATTGTCCGAGCCGGCACAAAAGCATACAAAGTCATCCTATGAAACCCTTCCACACCCGGCCAGCGGGCCGGGTGTGGACAAAAGGGCCTTCCGGATTTTCAATACACTTCCCTTCATTTTCCAATTTTCAGCTATTCCCTAACTAACCAGACAAGTATTCCAAAATTCTAAACCGGGCGTATTCCCTCAACGGAATCCGCACTTCCAGATTTAAGTTTCAACATCTATCCATTTAATTTCCAAGGCTACTGTCGGTAAAATGCTTTCAGCCGACATCTGCCTGAAAAAAAAGAAAGCGACCAGACCATTATGAAAAAAATTCTATCCTGGATTTTTTCCGCAGCGCTTGCAATGACTGTTGCCGTTCCGGCACAGGCACAAGCTCCGGCACAGAAGGCCGGCGCCCATGCGCACAGCCTATCGGCTACCGCTCTGGCAAAACCGGCAGAGACGACATCGACCCAGCGTTTCGTCACTCCGGCCGTGCGTTCCAACTCCACACGTACAACAAATGCACTGCGCACTGTACATACCGGCACCGTAGCTCCGCAGCGTGCCGTAGTAGTCAATGCCAACACCAACCTGCCCACCATCAACGGCCTCATAATGTTTGCCGAGAGCTGGGGCCAGAATCTTCAGGTAGGCCTCTACACACTCCCCTCGGCAACAGGCGGCCAGTTCACTCCAATCTGGACAAATACAGAAACTTCCACCGTATATTCCGCCATCGCCCTGGACGGCGTGTACTACACCCACGAATACACCAATTTCATGGGCTTCATCCAGTTCTTCCAGGTATTCGGCTATGATCTCGACTCGGGAGAGAAAGTCTACACCTACGAAGGCGACGGCCCCAGCTGCATCGCTCTGGGCGTGGCCAAGGATCCTACAACCGGAAATGTATACGGCGTATTCTACAACGACGACGCAAGCGGCTACAGGCTTTGTACGATTGAATACACCGAACCGGCTCCGACAATCAACACTGTTGCGGCTCTTGATCTATCCAACAATTTCAACACCCTCGTCTGCGACAAAAACGGCCAGCTCTACGCATTCACATACGACGCACACAAAGAAGGTGACAACACCGTTGTGGACGCATCCTACCTTGTGAAAATTGACAAGAACACCGCAGCAGTGACCTCCGTCGGCATTACAGGACAGCTTCCGGTGTACATGTCGGGAGCTACCGTCGACCTGACCACCAACCGCTGCTTCTGGGCTGTGAGCAACGACAGCGAGACTTCAGGCTATCTTTGCGAAGTTGATCTTGCTACCGGCGCAGCCACTCCCGTGGTTATTTTCTCCGACGGTGAAGAAGTCAACGGCCTCTATGTTCCCGCACCTGCGACACCCGGAACACCCGATGTTATCACCAACCTCAACGCTTCCTTTATCGACGGCAGCCTCAGCGGCAATGTAACATTCAACGCTCCCGCCAAGAACATCGACGGCACCACCGCCGCATCCCTCACCTACTCTGTTAAAGCCAACGGCAACGAAGTTGCCACAGGCTCCACTACTTACGGCGCAGCCGTGACAGCACCTGTCACCGTGGCCACTGCCGGCAACTACACCATCAGCGTTACCGTAAAGAACGGCACACTCGAATCCAAGGCCGTAAAAGCAAACTTCTTCATCGGCAAGGGCACTCCCAAGGCTCCGGTGGCCACTCTTGCATACGAGAACGGCACCATGAAGCTGAGCTGGGAACCTGTTACCGAAAGCTCCGACGGCGGCTATATCAATCCTGCCGAGGTTACCTACACCGTAGTACGTTTCCCCGACGAACAGACCGTCGCTTCCGGAATCAAGACCACAACATTCAGCGAAGCCATCGCCGAACCCGCACAGATCACCTCCTACTACTACACAGTCAGCGCCACCTACGGTACCGCCACTTCCGAGGGCACTTCCAACACCGTTACCCTTGGCAGCATCGTTCCTCCCTACAGCAACGATTTCGCCGATGAATCCAACCTCAGCGGCTTCACCATCATCGACGCCAACAACGACGGCAAAACATGGAAATGGTACAGCGGAGCTGTGCGTGCAGCATACAACTCCAGCAAGCCCATGGACGACTGGCTGATTACTCCTCCGATGAAACTCGAAGCCGGCAAGTCCTACCCCGTATCGTTCGACACCTACTGCAACGGTACTTCTTTCCCCGAACGCATCGAGGTTAAATGGGGCAACGGCACAACAGTAGCCGCCATGACCAACACACTGATGGAAGCAACTGTGGTGAACACCAAATCCGATGCTCCCCTCCATTTCGAAGGCTTCATCTCCCCCACCACCACAGGCACCTACAGCATCGGCTTCCACGGCATCTCCGATGAGGACATGTACTATCTCTATGTCGATAACATCATTATCGGCGAAGGTGTCAGCGCCAGCGCGCCCGGCATGGTAGAGAACCTCACCGCCACTCCCGATCCCACCGGTGCATACTCAGCGACCATCGCCCTGAAAGCTCCTGCCAAGACCCTTGGCGGCAACGCACTGTCGGCAATCGACAAAGTGGAACTTCTCCGCGGCGAAACCGTAATCAAGACATTCAACGCTCCCGCCCCCGGCGCAGCCCTGAACTATACCGACAACGTAGGCCAGGCCGGCACTGTAACCTACACCGCAGTTGCATATAACTCCAGCGGCAAAGGCCAGTCCACCTCCACTACCGTTTTCGTGGGCACCGGCATTCCCGCCGCACCTGCAACCGTGAACGCTGTGGAAACAACAACCGACGGCAAGGTTACCATCAGCTGGACTCAGGTCACAACTGACGAAAACGGCAACGCCATCAATCCCGCCAAGGTTACCTACGACGTTTACATCTACGACGGCCAGAGCCGCACACCCATTCAGACAGGTCTCTCCACAACCGAGCTCACCGCAACCGTTCTCCAGGCCGGCGAACAGTCGCTGATGCAGTTCGCAGTATGGCCCGTTACTGAAGCCGGCGAAGGCGAAGGAAACGTATCGCCGATGATTCCCGTGGGCACTCCCTACGAAGGATACTTCGAAACTTTCGCAAACGGAAGCATCAGCTACGACCTGGGTATCACCCGCATCAACGGCAGCCCCGCATGGCAGATTCTGAAAGATGACAGCTTCTCTGATCTGACTTCCTACGACGCCGACAACGGCTTCATCGGCATGAAGGGCGAGACCCTCGACTGCGAAGGCGCTATCTTCACCGGCAAGATTTCCCTCGCCGGTATGGTCAACCCCGGTGTCACAGTGGCAATCTACAATATCATCAACGAGGGCGTAGCCTCTACCGATATCGTAGCCATAGAAGCCCGCGAAGTCGGAACTACCGACTACACAGTTCTTCTCACCGGCACACGCAACGAGCTCTGCAACAACAACGAAGGCTGGAGTACAATCTCCGCACCCCTCACCGGTTTCGAAGGCAAAATCGTCCAGATTCGCCTGCGCGCAATCACCAAACACTTCATCTGGCATGCATTCGACGCCATCAAGGTTGCATCCATGGTTGGCAACGACCTCAAAGCCCACTCCGTAGCGGCTCCCGCCAAGGTAAATGCAGGCGAAGCCTACACCGCAAGCGTGAAAGTTGTGAACGAAGGCTTCAACGAAGCCACCGATTTCAACGTGGAACTCTATGCCGACGGCAAGCTCGCTGAAAGCAAAACGGTGGCTACCCTCGCAGCCGGCAAGAGCACCGAAGTGGAATTCAATATGACCATGCACGCTCTGGCAGAAGAGCCTGTCTCCCTCCACGCAGTGGTTGTGTACGGTGCCGATGAAAACACCGAAAACAACACCACCGAAGCCATCACAGTTTCGCCCAAGGTATCCACACTGCCCGCAGTCACCGACCTCTCAGGTGAGATTAAAGCCGAAGGCGCCGTCCTCAGCTGGACAGAACCCAACCTTGAAGGCGGTGTCGCCGAAGCCAAGACCGACGACATGGAAAGCTACGAAGGATTCGCCCACGAAGCCGAAGGCTGGACATTCGTCGACGTCGACGGCAAGAATGTCGGCGGCTTCCAGAACACCGATATTCCCGGCCTCACCCCGGGTGAAAGCACAGCCAGCTTCTTCGTATTCGAGGCAAGCAGCACCTATCCCCAGTTCAACCAGACTTTCGCCGCCCACAGCGGAACTAAGTATCTGGCCTCCATGTTCGCCTATGACGACTCTCAGGTCGACGACTGGGCCATCTCTCCCGCACTGAGCGGCAACGCGCAGACCATCAGCTTCTACGCAAAGAGCTACTCCAAAGACTATCCCGAAAAGATTGAAGTTCTCTACAGCACCGGCAGCCTCTCCCCCGCTGACTTCGTAAGCGTGAAGGCTCTCTCCACCGTGCCCGCCGACTGGACACTGTATGAAGCCGACCTGCCCGCCGGCGCCGCCTACTTCGCAATCCGCAGCTATTCCGCAGGTGCGTTCATGCTCATGATTGACGACGTGACCTACGAATCCGGCAGCGCTACCGCCAACCTGTCGCTCATCGGCTACAACGTATGGCGCAACGGCGAGAAGCTCACTGCAGAGCCTACCGGCGAAACCACCTTCACCGATGCCAACGCTCCCTCGGGCAACAACAAGTATGTTGTAACCACTGTCTACGACCGAGGCGAATCCCGTGGCTCCAACACAATCGAGCTCAACAACTCCGGCGTGATTTCCATCGAAACCGGCGTGAAGGTCAAAGCAGCCGACGGCAACATCATCGTTACCGGCGCTGAAGGCCTGGCAATCGTTGTCAACAGCGTCGACGGCCGCACCCTCTTCGCAGGCACCGGCGCAGCCGAAACAAAGGTTGCCGTATCCACCGGCATCTATCTTGTGAAGGTTGGCAACGGAGTCACCAAGCTCATCGTTCGATAAGCATTCATCACTGTCTATTCTCCCGAAGGGGGGCTGCGCCGTGGCGCAGCCCCCTTTTTCATTAATCCTGCATGTGGCCGGCAAGTGTCAAAAAAAGTTCAAAAGCACCTGTGGTCGGCAAAAATTGCCTACCTTTGCGCTTTGTGGCGCACTGTGGCGCCCAAGCACAATCATCGCATTCCACTGATGAAAAAATACAACATCGTCAACAATCTCACAGGCTGGCTGTGCTTCATCGTGGCCGCCGTTACCTATCTGCTCACCGTAGAGCCCACGGCCAGTTTCTGGGACTGCCCGGAATTCATTGTCCAGGGCACCAAACTTGAAGTAGGCCATCCGCCGGGCAACCCCATATTCATGCTCACCGCCCGCTTCTTCGTAACCCTTTTCGGCGGAGCCATGAGCACGGCGGCACTGGCGGTGAACTGCATGTCGGCGCTGCTCAGCGCGGCCACAATCCTTCTGATGTTCTGGAGCATCACACACCTTGCCCGCCGGCTTATGGTGCGCGACGGAGTTGCTCCCGGCACATGGCAGACAGTTATTATCATGGCCGCAGGCCTGTGCGGCTCCCTGGCATACACATGGAGCGACACGTTCTGGTTCTCGGCAGTCGAAGGTGAGGTATATGCATTCTCATCGTTCTGTACAGCCCTGGTGTTCTGGCTAATGCTCAAATGGGAAAACCGGGCCGACCATCCCGACAGCGACCGTTACCTTGTGCTCATAGCCTACGTGATAGGTGTCTCCATTGCCGTGCACCTTCTCAACCTGCTCTGCATTCCCGCCCTGGGTCTGATCTACTACTACCGCCGCTCGTCCAGTGTGTCGGCCAAAGGCTCGCTGATTGCCCTGGCGATATCGTGCGTGCTTGTCGGTGCCATACTCTATGGTCTTGTTCCGGGCTTCGTGCAGGTGGCACAGTGGTTCGAACTGCTGTTCGTGAACGCTCTCGGCACCGGCTACAACACCGGCGTGCTATTCTACACCGTCCTCCTCGTGGCTGTATTCATAGCCGCCCTTCTGGCTATCTACCGCGGCAATGACCTTGCCGCCCGCCTGCTCACCGCAATCTCCCTCATCCTCTCCGGTATGGTATTTATAGGCCATTCCATTGTGATGGGTCTGCTGCTGGGCACCGGTGTTCTGCTTGTTCTCCTCTTCGCAAAAAAACTTGTCGGTCGCCGGCTCATGGCAATGACAGTACTCTGCGTGATGGTGATCTTCGCAGGCTATTCATCGTATGCCCTGCTTCTCATCCGCGCATCCTCCGCCACTCCCATGAACCAGAACGCTCCCGACAACGTGTTCGCCCTCGCCTCCTACCTCAACCGCGAGCAGTACGGCGACCGTCCGCTGTTCAACGGCCCTGTGTTCGCCGAGGCACTTCTGGAGGAAGAATACCCCCAGGGCAGCGGCAACTACTATGTGGTGGTGGACGACAACGGCTTCCCGCGCACCCGCATTATCGACGGCTACATGCGCGACGAGAACGGCAACGCCATAAACGACATGCAGTACAGCTACACGCGTGTCGTAAAAGACGATTCCTCGCAGCCCGACCGTTATGTACGCGAAGTGCAGAAGCCCGAATACAAGACAATGGGCGACCTCAACATGCTGCTCACCCGCATCTATTCCGGCGCTCCCGAACACGTGCCTTCCTATAAAAGCTGGGCAGGCTACCGCACACCCGACCTCGACATGATTCCCGCCTCGGTGCGCTCCCAGTGGGCACAGCAGGGTTTCGTGCCCAAGGCCGAGCTGATGCGCTACATCTCCCATATGAAAGCCGTGACCACACGCGAGGATTCCCGCACCGGCCAGCCACTGATGCAGACCATGGTGTGGAAACCCGGCTTCGACGTGAGCCTGCGCTACTTCGTAAACTACCAGCTCAACCATATGTACTGGCGTTACTTCCTGTGGAACTTCGCAGGTCGCCAGAACGACTTCCAGGGCAACGGCGAGCCGCACCTCGGCAACTGGATAAGCGGCATTCCGTTCATCGACAACATGCGCCTGGGCGACCAGAGCCTGCTCCCCGACGAATTCGGCAAAGCAAACAAAGGCCACAACGTGTTCTACATGCTTCCGCTGCTGCTTGGCGTGATCGGCCTGTTCGCGCAGGCTCTCTACCGCGGCTGGGCTTCCGAAGGCCGCGGCATCGAACAGTTCTGGGTTGTGTTCTTTCTGTTTTTCATGACAGGCATCGCCATCGTGCTCTACCTCAACCAGACTCCCGGTCAGCCCCGCGAACGCGACTATGCTTTCGCCGGCTCCTTCTATGCCTTCGCCATGTGGGTAGGCCTGGCAATCCCCGCCATAGCCCTGTGGCTCAAGAGTCTCTTATCCAAGCAGGGGCGCACCGGCCGCATCGTAGCCGCCGCCGTGTCGTGCGCTATCGCTCTGGGAATACCGCTGCAGATGGTTTCGCAGACCTGGGACGACCACGACCGCTCCGGGCGCTACACCACACGCGACTTCGGTTTCAACTACCTGAGTTCGCTTGACCCCAACGCCATCATATTCACCAATGGCGACAACGACACCTTCCCGCTGTGGTACGCCCAGGAGGTGGAAGGCTTCCGCACCGACGTGCGCGTGGTGAACCTCTCCTACCTCACCACCGACTGGTATGCCACACAGCAGACCTACCCCACCTACGAGGCCGCACCCGTGCCCATGCTTGCGACTCCTTCCGACTGGAAATACGAACGGCTGGCCTTCAACTTCATACTGCCCGGCAACAGCGCGCCCACCGATGTGTTCGGGTCGCTCGGCGAGCTCTACAATTCCGACGAGAGTGCTTTCGGCGCGCCGGTGATGACAAGCCCCAACATATTCATTCCCGTCGACAAAGATGTGGCCACAGCACACTACGGCACCGGCAACGCCGCTTTCGACAGCGCCTATGTGGCTCCATATGCCGGCAACGTGACCACAAACCTCAGCAGCCTCGGCGCCGGCCTCAACCAGAGCAAGATTCTCTCGCTCGACATGATAGCCAACTCCGTCAGAGACGGCTGGAAACGGCCAGCCTACTTCGCCACAACCGTTCCCACATCGTTCTATCTGGGCCTGTCGCCCTTCATGTCGTCGGTGGGCATGGCAAACGAAGTCACCGGCATCCGCCAGGGCGGCGACTATAACGTTACAGCACCCAAAGCCTACCGCAACATCGTGACCGACTACCGCTGGGGCGGCATGGACAATCCCGATGCCAAGCTCTACCTCGACGAGACCGTGCGCCGCATGGCTGCATCCATACGCTCTGGCATCTACACCGTGGGCGAAAACCTCATGATGCTGCCCGACGCCCCCGCCGACAGCGCAAGCCGCGCCGCCGCTGTGGCCGCCGGACTCGAGGCACCGGCCACCCAGGCCGACATGGCGCGCCATCTTTTCGACATAATCCGCACAAAGCTCCCTGCATCAGCCCAGCCCTACGACGGCATGCTCGGTCTGTACCTCTCACGCGCATACTACGACCTTTACCGCCAGACCGGACGCGCCACCGACCTCGAAACGGCCCGCGACCTCGCCGCCACAGAAGCCGAACGCTACGCCCAGTACATCCGCTACGGAGCATCGCTGCATCCCGCCGACCTGATGGCCGTGACACGCGCCGAAGGATACGCCATGAGCTATCTGGCCGAAGCCGTGGCTCTGGTGAACCGCTGCGACATACTCCTTGCAAAACCGGAGATACAGACCGATGAAACCCTGCGGCCTCTGCTGGCACAGTTCGACAGCCTCGACATAACCGACGACTGGACCATCGCACCGCTGATCTACATACAGGGCTTCACCGCATCCGACCTCCGCCAGCAGATTCCCCTGTATGAACACCCCGACGACCGCGCCCTGCTGGAACGCGCAGTGGCCGTGCTCGACCTCCATGAAAGCGCAGGCATCGAACCCATGGCCTTCAGCAACGACATCATGAGCCGCTACGGCTTCGATGCCGACACCTGGACCGAAATCCATGGTCGCTGATGCTCATCGAACAGCCGCCGCTGCTCTACCGCCTGCTCTTTCCCGAGGCCATATGGCGCATAAAGCACCGTAGCCGCGAGAAAACGGTGTTCCTCACCTTCGACGACGGCCCCATACCCGAAGTGACCCCATGGGTGCTCGACCTGCTGGACAGCTACGGCATCAAGGCCACATTCTTCATGGTGGGCGACAATGTGCGGCGCCACCCCGAACTCTATGCCGAGGTGCGCCGCCGCGGACACAACGTAGGCAACCACACCATGCACCATCTGCAGGGCATGAAAGTGCGTTCCGTGCGCTACCTGCGCGACATATCCGAGGCCGACGCTCTAATCGACAGCCCTCTGTTCCGCCCGCCGCACGGCCTGTTGCGCTGGAAGCAGGCAAAGGCCATCAAGCAGCACTACAACATAGTGATGTACGACCTTGTGACACGCGACTACTCCCGCAAGCTCAACGGTGAGCAGGTGCTGCGGAACGTGAAACGCTATGCCCGCGACGGCTCTCTGATTGTATTCCACGACAGCCTTAAAGCCCTCGACAATCTGCGCTACGCCCTCCCCAGAGCCATAGAATGGCTCCAGCAGGAAGGCTACCGCTTCGAGAGCATTCCCATGTGATGCATCAGCTACACGAAACACTCGGCAGACTGATGCATGCTGCCGGAGCCTGCGCCTGGGGGCTCAGCAGCGCCTCCGATACATCCACGACCGACCTGGCATTGCTTGACAGATGGCTGGATTCGGGTCGCCACGCATCCATGGACTACATGCGCCGCAACCGCGGCCTGTTCGCAACGCCATCGGCAATGCTCGAAGGCGTGAAAACAATAATTTCGGCGGCATTCGCCTACCGTCCGGCCGACCAGTCCGACCGCCATCCGCTATTCGCCGACTATGCCCGCGGCGCCGACTACCACAAGGCACTGCGCCGGCGGCTTAAGCCGGCAGCGACTGCCCTGCAGGAAATGTTCCCGCAATCGCGGACAAGAATCTGCGTGGACTCCGCGCCCGTGCGTGAAAAATACTTCGCCATCCGTTGCGGCATCGCCGCACCTCTGCGCAACGGCCTGGTTGCCGTTCCCGGAGCCGGGTCGAAGGTTTTTCTCGCCGAAATACTATGGACAGAGGAAACTGCCATTCCTGCGACAGAACCTATCCCATCTCCCTGCGGCGCCTGCCGCCGCTGCCAGCAGGCCTGCCCTGGCGGCGCCATCTGCGGCGACGGAAGCGTGGACGCGCGGCGATGTCTTTCATATCTCACGATAGAACACGACGGCGACCTGCCGGAAGATATTCCCTACGGCAGGCGCGTGTTTGGATGTGACATATGTCAGGATGTGTGTCCGCTCAATTCCGGAGCCTGCGCCATGCCGCTTGAGGAATTCCGGCTTTCACCGGCACTGGCGGCTACCGACATTGAATCACTTGTGGCTCTCGACAGCCAAGGACATGCCGCGCTGTTCGCCGGCAGCGCAGCAAAGCGAGCGCCACTGGAACGGCTACGGAGAAACATCAGTCGTATCGCAAATCGGCCAGCAGCCCCTGAAGGCGACGGCGGGCCACAAAAATGCGGCTCTTGACCGTGCCAAGGGGAAGCGAATAAATCTCGGCGATTTCCTGATACTTATAGCCCTGGATATACATCACGAAGCACTGGCGGAATTCCTCGCCGATCTGAGCCATGGCACGGTTGATTTCCTGCGCGGTCACCGACCCTTCGGGGGACTGGAGTCCCGACTCCTGCGAGAGATTGAGGTGGAAGAGATCATCGGTACGGTCCACGACCACCGAAGCGCGCACGGCGGCGCGATAGTTGTTTATGAACAGATTTCGCATGATTGTGAACACCCAGCCTTTGAAGTTGGTGTTCTCAACATACTTGTCCTCGTTGTCGAGAGCCTTCAATGTAGTATCCTGCAGGAGGTCGTAGGCATCTTCGCGGTTCGAGGTCAGAGTGTATGCAAAATTAAGCATATTGCGCTGTAGCGCGAGAAGACGGGTCTGAAATGTGGATTTAGCCATAGGGGAGAGAGAACTTTGACGCCGGCAAAGACGCCGAATGAAATATTGTGTCTAACATCATAACAAGCCCGCGCCGACTGTTCCCGCGCAATTAGCATATTTTGAGAATAATTACCATGTACTCACCATTCCACTCCAGACAGGTTTTCTAAAATAATTCGTATTTTTGACTTTGTCTTAAATACTCTCGCTCGGCAAAGTCCAAATAAATTTGGCTTTGCCCTCGACTTATTCGTATTTTTGTTGCAACAAACGCACATTACATGGATATCAAACATACCATAACCGACAGGGAATTCGGGGGCGAACGGCCTCTGTTCGAATCGCACAATCTGCGGCTTGAAAGAGTTACAATCCGCGAAGGCGAATCGGCAATCAAGGAATGCAGCGACATAGAGGCCGTCGACTGCGTATTCGAGGGCAACTATCCTTTCTGGCATGTCCACCGCTTCTCCATCGACAACTGTTATTTTGCCGTCGGAGGCCGTTCGGCATTGTGGTATTGCTCCGACCTAACCATGCGTAACACCCGCATCGACGCTCCAAAGATGTTCCGCGAAATGGAGAGGCTCTCCCTCGAAAAGGTGACCATGACCGATGCCGACGAGGTGTTCTGGCGCTGCAAGGGCATCAAGGCCCGCGACCTGACTCTTATCGGGGGCACCTATCCTTTCATGTTCAGCCACGACATATGCATCGACGGTCTGGTAACCGACAGCAAGTATGTATTCCAGTATGTGCGCGACGTGGAACTCCACAACGCCCGCATAACCACCAAGGATGCCTTCTGGGAGGTGGAGAACGTTACCGTGTACGATTCCGAACTGAACGGCGAATATCTCGGCTGGCACTCCCGCAACCTGCGTCTGGTGCGCTGCCACATCACCGGCGAACAGCCTCTGTGCTATGCCGAGAACCTCGTGCTGGAGGATTGCACCTTCGGACCGGACTGCGACCGCGCATTTGAATACAGCAGCCTGCAGGCAAGCATCCGCGGAAGCATCACCAACATAAAGAATCCCCGGTCGGGACACATCGTGGCCGACCATATCGGCTCTGTGACAATCGACGAAAACATCAAAGCCCCTGCCGACTGCATAATAGACCAACGCCAGAAATGACCTACGACTTCGACACCCCTGTTGACCGGCGTGGTTCCGGCTCCTACAAATGGGACAGCGACCGCAGCCCCGGTCTGTTGCCTCTCTGGGTGGCCGACATGGACTTCCGCACCGCTCCCGCCATCACCGAAGCCCTGACTGCAAGGGTGGCGCACGGTATCTTCGGCTACACTCTGGTGGGCGATGAATACTACAAGGCGGTAGTGGACTGGTTCAGCCGCCGCCACAACTGGGAAATCGATCCCCGGAAAATCATATATACCTCAGGTGTGGTGCCGGCAATATCGGCCATCATCAAGGCACTGACACGCCCCGGCGACAAGGTGCTGGTGCAGACGCCCGTCTACAACTGCTTCTTCTCGAGCATCCGCAACAATGGTTGCCAGGCTGTGGAGTGTCCGCTGATACCTTGCGAGGGTACCTACCGCATGGATTTCGATGCCCTCGCCACCGCTGCCGCCGACCCCGGAGCGCGGCTTCTCCTGCTGTGCAACCCGCACAACCCTGCGGGACGTGCATGGACTGCCGAAGAGCTTACAACCCTCGGCGAGATATGCCATGCCAACGGTGTGCGTGTGGTATCCGACGAAATACACTGCGAGCTTGTTTTCGCCCCTGCTCGCCATATTCCTTTCGCCTCCCTCCCCGGAGAAGCCTCGGATGAGGCGATTGTCTGCATATCGCCAAGCAAGGCATTCAACATCGCAGGGCTGCAGATTGCCAATATCGTGTGCCCCGACCCAGAAGTGCGCGCCGCCGTGGACCGCGCCATCAACGACAATGAGGTATGCGACGTGAATCCATTCGGAGTCGCAGCAACCGTGGCGGCATACAACCACGGCGAGGAATGGCTGGCACAACTTATAGACTACATACACGCAAACTATGAGTTCATGGCCGACTACTGCCGCCGGCACCTGCCGGAGCTGCCGCTGGCACGGCTGGAAGCCACCTATCTGGTGTGGATGGACTGCCGCCGGCTTGCCATGACATCAGAATCCATTGAAAAACAATTACTTTCGGACAGCGCACTGTGGCTCAATGCCGGCACTATGTACGGTGCTGCCGGAGAAGGATATATGCGCTGGAACATAGCCACACAGCGCAGTGTGCTCGCCGAGGCGCTGGAACGTTTCCGCAAATGGGCCCGACAACGCCTATGAACACCACTCCGCATATAATATCCGACACCGCCACCCTGCGCCAGGCGCTTGCCAGACTCAACGAGTTATCCGGCAAGGCGATGACTCTTTTTGTCGTTGACGCCTCAGGGCGTCTTGCCGGCACCCTCACCGACGGCGATGTACGGCGCGCACTGCTCGGCGATGCCGCGCTCGACGATTCCGTGTGCCTGGCCATGAACAGGAATTTCCGCAAGGTAGGCACTCAGCCCGACCCGGCCATGCTGAGGAGCTACCGACAGAGCGGCATATCTCTGGTGCCGGTAGTCGACGACAGCGGACACCCGATCGACGCAATCGACCTGTGCCACCACCGCACCCGCCTGCCTTTGCGGGCGCTGCTCATGGCCGGCGGCAAAGGTGAGCGGCTGCGGCCGGCAACGCTGAACTGCCCCAAGCCATTGCTGAAAATAGAAGGCAAGGCCATAATCGACTATAACGTGGAAGCCCTTGCGGCCTGCGGGATAACAGATATCACCGTAGCCACCGGCTACCTTGCCGAACAGCTCGAGGAACACTTCGCCACACCCGTTGCCGGAGTGGATGTCGCCACCGTACGGGAGCGGACTCCTCTGGGCACCATCGGTGCCGCCACCCTGCTTGAAGCCGACAGCCGCCACACACTTGTGATGAACTCCGACCTCCTGACCACGCTTTCTTTCGAGGACATGTACATTGCCCATACCGCAGCCGGAAATGCCGCCACAGTAGCAGTGATTCCCTACCAGGTGAGCGTGCCCTTCGCCGTGTTGACCACCGTTGCTTCGAAGCCCCACCGCGTGAACGCCATCGAGGAAAAACCGTCGTTCAGCTACTGGGCCAACGCGGGCATCTATATCTTCTCGCCGGAAACACTGGCGCTGCTGCAGCCCGGCGAACGCACCGACGCCACCGACCTTCTGCAGCGGGCCATCGACCTCGGCATGCCCGTGGGATACCATGTGGTGGAAGGCACATGGATCGACGTCGGCTCACCCGGCGACTTCAGACAGGCAAGCGACCTGATGCGCCACTTCAACAACATGAACAAAAGCTTTTAACGGAACGTTCGACCTATGCTGTTATCTACATATATGTTCGTCTATAATAGCATTCCAGCGTCTCCCTCCAAAACATAAGACACAATGGCAGACTCCAACTTCATAGACTATGTAAAGATACTATGCCGCAGCGGCAAAGGCGGCGCCGGCTCGCGCCACTTCTACCGCGCCAAATATGTTCCCAAAGGCGGACCCGACGGCGGCGACGGTGGCCGTGGCGGCCATATCATCCTCAAGGGCAACCGCAACATGTGGACGCTGCTGCCGCTGAAATACCGGCGACACATATTCGCCGGCAACGGGGAAAGCGGCTCCGGAGGCCGCAGCTTCGGCAAAGACGGCGACGATGTCGTGGTGGAAGTTCCCTGCGGCACAGTCGTGTTCGACGCCGAAAGCGGCGAATACCTCTGCGAAGTCACCGAAGACGGCCAGGAGGTGAAGCTGCTGCGCGGCGGCCGAGGCGGTCTCGGCAACTGGCATTTCAAGAGTGCCACAAACCGCACACCGCGATATGCGCAACCCGGCGAACCCTCGATAGAGAAGTCGGTGGTGCTGGAGCTCAAGATGCTCGCCGACGTGGGTCTTGTCGGCTTCCCCAATGCAGGCAAGTCCACTCTCCTCTCGGCAGTCAGCGCCGCCGAACCCAAAATCGCCGACTATCCGTTCACAACAATGGAGCCGCAGCTGGGCATCGTTTCCTACCGCGACAACCGCAGTTTCGTAATGGCCGACATTCCCGGCATTATCGAAGGCGCCAGCGAGGGACGTGGCCTGGGGCTGCGTTTCCTGCGCCATATCGAGCGCAATGCCGTACTGCTCTTCATGGTTCCCGCCGATGCCGACGACATCGAGACACAATACCGCATCCTGCTTTCCGAACTCGAGCAGTTCAATCCCCAGCTGATGGACAAACCCCGCGTGCTGGCCATAAGCAAGAGCGACATGCTCGACGATGAACTCCGCGACGAGATTGCCCGCACCGTTCCGCAGGAACTGCCTTCGGTGTTTATCTCCGCTGTCACCGGCCAGGGAATCACCGAACTCAAGGATCTGCTATGGCGTGCCATCACCGACGAGAACAACCGCGGCGACGGCTCCGATGCCGTGCATCGCCCGCTCGACGCCCGCCACCGCGTGCGCGAGGAGGACGAATTCATATTCCAGTACGAACCCGGCGAAAACGAGGAGGAAGAGGACGAAGACCTTCAAAGCATCAGCCCCGACACATGGGGCGAGGACATCGACTGGGACGATGCCGAATTCGAATACGGCGATAACGCCGACGACAGCGACAGCCGCGCCTCGCGATGACAGCCCGCGACTACTTCCGCCACATCGCCGATGAGCTGACAGGCATACTCGGCTCCGCGGGCGAAGGCGAGGGGGCCGCCAGGATTCTCTTCGAGGACATCGCCGGATACGACCGCAAATATCTCTTCGCCAACGGCGACCGCGAGATAACCGACTTCATGGCCGGCAAGATAGCCGCCGCTGTGGAAGCAGTCCGCAACGGCCTGCCGGTACAATACGCCGTGGGGAAGGCACTGTTCATGGGCATGGACTTCAAGGTTTCGCCGGCTGTGCTCATTCCACGGTTCGAGACCGAAGGACTCGTCGACATGGTCACCGACCGCTTCGGCGGCCGCAGCGACCTCGACGTGCTCGACATCTGCACAGGCAGCGGCTGCATAGCCATTGCCATTGCCCGTGCCCTGCCATTCGCTCATGTGCAAGCCACCGACATAAGCGACGAAGCCCTGGCCATCGCCCGTGAAAACTCCCGGACACTGGGCTCACATGTCGATTTCCGCCTTGAGGATATTCTCAAGGCGCCAGCCCCTGCGCCCGACAGTCTCGACATAGTGGTGAGCAATCCGCCATACGTACTGCACTCCGAAGCCGCCGGCATGGATGAGCGAGTGGTCGGACACGAGCCGGCGCAGGCGCTCTTTGTCCCCGACGACAATCCTCTGCTTTTCTACCGTGCCATAGGCGCCTATGCCGCGACAGCACTGCGCAAAGGAGGCGCCATATTCTTTGAAATCAACAGCCGTTTCCCCAGCCAGATGTGCTCTTTGCTACAGGACCTGGGATTTGCCGAAGCTGTGGCATCCCGCGACTACAAAGGCAACTGGCGCTATGTTACAGCCACATGGCCGCAGTGAGGACGCAGAATAAAACGATAAGCCCGCAACAGGCGCTGGAACGCCTGGAAACGCTGTGCGCCAAGGCAGAACGCTGTTCGTGGGAACTGCAGCGAAAACTCATTCTATGGAAAATAGAGACAGAGGACGCAGCTGAAATCATGGACTCGCTGCATCGGCGCCGCTTTGTCGACGATGCGCGCTTCGCCCGTGCCTTCGCCCGCGACAAAAGCCGTTTCCAGGGCTGGGGAAGGCGCAAGATTGAAAACGAATTGCGATTGCGCCGCATCCCGGCACCGGCAATCGCCGAAGCTATCTCCGAAGTCGACCAGCAGGACTATACCGATAAAGCCGCCGCCATACTTGCCCGGAAAGCCGCCGCCATGGAGCGCCCTCTGTCGTATGCCGACCGCACGAAACTCATGCGCTTCATGCTCACACGCGGCTATGAAGCATCCCTTGCCGCCGAACTGCTCCGACAGCTACAATAACACAGCAGCACTTTGCCGCAAAATAGCTATTTTTGCAGCGACCGACCCTCTGCCACACTCTTGCCAACAATCCTATGGAAGATATCGAACTCATCCTCGTGAATATTTCCGGTGCCGACCGCCCCGGAGTGACATCGGCGCTCACCGACATCCTTGCCCGCCACGAAGCCTCCATTCTGGATATCGGCCAGGCCGACATCCACCACTCGCTGTCGCTGGGCATCCTTTTCAGAACCTCCTCGGACCGCTCTGGCGACATAATGAAAGACCTGCTCTTCAAGTGCTACGAGCTAAGTGTGGCAATCCGCTTCACTCCCGTGAGCCTCGAGGCATACGAAGAGTGGGTGGGCCGGCAGGGCAAGAACCGCTGGATTATCACCATTCTCGGACGCAGGCTCACGGCACGCCACATCGCCGCCGTTACAGACGAAATCGCCCGCCAGCAGCTCAACATCGACGGCATCCAGCGCCTCACCGGCCGCCAGCCCCTTGGAGAGGACGAGGAACCGAGGAGCAAGAGCTGTGTGGAATTCAGCGTCCGCGGCAACCCGCTGGACATAACCGCAATGCGCGCCCGCTTCCTGGAGCTCAGCCAGAAAGAGGAGTTCGACATCTCATTACAGGAGGACAATGTGTTCCGCCGCTGCCGCCGTCTGATATGCTTCGACATGGATTCCACTCTGATAGAGACCGAAGTTATCGACGAACTCGCCGACCGCGCGGGAGTAGGTCCACAGGTGCGGGAAATAACGGAAAGCGCCATGCGAGGCGAAATCGACTTCTGCGAAAGCTTCACCCGCCGTGTGGCACTGCTGAAAGGACTGGACGTAGGCGTTATGCGCGACATCGCCGAGCATCTGCCCATAACAGAGGGTCTGGAACGCATGATGGAGGTGCTGAAACGCACCGGATACAAGACCGCCATCCTGTCGGGCGGATTCACCTATTTCGGCAACTTTCTCAAGGAACGCTTCGGCTTCGACTATGTATATGCTAACGAACTCGAAATCGAGAACGGCCATCTCACAGGCCGCTTCGTAGGTGATATCGTGGACGGCAAACGCAAGGCCGAATTGCTGAAAATCATAGCCCAGGTAGAAAAAATCGACATTGCCCAGACAATTGCCGTTGGCGACGGCGCCAACGACCTGCCCATGCTTTCCACCGCCGGCCTCGGCATAGCCTTCCATGCCAAGCCCAAGGTGAAACTCACAGCCCGCCAAAGCATTTCCACCATAGGCCTCGACGGAGTGCTCTACTTCCTGGGCTTCAAAGACAGCTTCATAACCGACAATAGAAACTAAAGGACTTATATAAGATAAAAGAAGCGTGCCCCGGATATCCAAGGCACGCTTATTTATCTTATACAGTTACTTTCTGCGGCACAGGCGGCCGAGCATGAATGTTGTCGACGCGGTGCCGTCCATAGTCGGTTCGTTGGTGGAGTAATCGGAATAGTCGTCGTGGTAGACAGCCCTTCCCTGGAATGGAGCGTAATCATCGTTGCGCCGCAGATGGACACCCCAGAGCGAATTATATATGGCGTCGTACACCGGGCCGTCGACAAGCGCGCCCTCAAGCCAGCGCCGTCCTGCGACTCCTGCCACTTCGGCATCTGTCATGGCTGAATGGGCGTCGACCGGCGAGGATATGCCGGAATCCTGCGGAAGCATAATCATTGTCTGCCCCCAGGGATTCAGTCCGAAGAGCCAGTGGCGCACATTGGCTTCTGCTTCGGCAAAGCTTGTGTCGCCGGTCAGCTCGCGATACAGCATAGCCTGTGTCACAAAGGCTGTCGCCAGGTTGTTGGAACACCATATGAAAGGTATGCCGTTGCCGAAGGCATTGCCACGACCGCGGTCGGCGGTGAGCTTCAGCCCCTGGCGCATCATGGAAGCGAACTCTGCGGAAACAGCACTGTCGGCCTCTGCGGCTATGATATAATGTCCGAGATTCACAAACGGATACCACTGGTAATGCCTCGCGGAATCAGCACCCATCCAGGGAGTCACCGGCTCGAGGCGCCCCATCGCAGCTGCCTCGCGCAGGCGGCCGAGTGTCGCCGCGGCAAGTTCGACATCATCGACCCAGTTGTCCTCCTCATAGAAATAGGGGCTTACACAAGGGGCTGTCTGTGAAGCTCCGGGATGGCGCAAGGCATAGTCGAAAGCACCGGTGGCCTTCTGTGAAAGCATGGCTGCAAATTCACTGTCGATATCTCCGAACACTTTGGCACCCAAGGCGAATGCGGAAGCGAATTTTGCCACCGATGAAGCCTCGCCGGTGCTGCGGTTGGTATATTTCTGCAGGCCGTAAGGCTCGCCACATACGGGATATACGGGGCGGTCGGCACCGGCGCCCCAGCCATAATCCACATTGTCGTTGAAAGGCATACCGGCAAAACGGTGGTCGCGGTCGTCGGCTATCTGGTTGTAATAGACTCCGTCCGACGGGTTCATGCGGCACATCCATTCCAGGCCCCATCTTGCCTCGTCCACGATGTCGGGCACGCCGTTGGCTCCAGAACGTCCGGATGCATCGAAAGCATCGCCCCATATTTCAGGCTGCATGGAATAGGCGAACAGAAGCTGATACACAGTGTTTGCCGAAGTGGGCAGATACTGCAGATAGTCGGAAGCGTCGTGCCAGCCGCCGGTCACATCCACACTGTCGCCATCGGCAGTGCCGCTGAGCACACGCCTGCCGTCGGAAAGATGGCAGTTGCGGTCGTGCACAGGATTGTATCCGCACCGCTGCTGGCGCAGGTAGTTGAGAGGCAGCTCTTTCAGATCAAAACGGCTGTAGGCATCGTCAGCCACACGCACGGTTTTGGAGGCCAGCAATGTAGAGCCTTTGGAGGCGGTAAGACTATGCTCGCCACTCTGCGCGGAACTGAAATAGACACGGGCTGCATAGGGAATCGAGCCCCATGCAGGTGCCGGCACCACACTGTCGGGGACACTGCCTCCTATACGGAAATCCACCGTCGCAGGGTCGGTATCGCCAAGATAGACAGCCACTTTCACATCGTCGGGCAGATAACCCACTTCATTGACTCTCAGCACTTCGACTGCAGAGGCGCACAGCGGAGCCAGAGCGCACAAAAAAACGTACAGTTGTTTCATAGATAGATTAAAGGAGGATAAGGGGGAGGAGGTGTAAAAATCAGAACAGGAGCACCAGAAGCATGAATGCAGGAGCCACCATGAGCAGGGAGTCGATGCGGTCCAGAATACCGCCATGGCCGGGAATCAGATTGCCGGAATCCTTGATGCCGGCATTGCGCTTGAGCAGACTTTCGAACAGGTCGCCGTAGGTCGACGCCGCACAGGCCACGGCACCTGCCACAAGCCATTGCCACAGGTTCCAGCCCTGTATTCCGAAGCACCAGGCCCCCACAGCCGCAGCCACACAGAACAGCAGACCTCCGGCAAAACCTTCCCAGGACTTCTTGGGAGAAACACGCGGGAACATCTTATGGCGCCCCAACAGCGAACCTGTGCAATAGGCGCCGGTATCGTTGAGCCATATCATCACGAATATCGCCAACACAAGATTGCGCCCTGCCCCTCCGCCGTAGACAGTGTTAAGCAGCGCCAGGGGCAGCGCTATCGTTACAATTGCAGTTGCCGACCATGCGGCATTACGGAATGGATGTTCGCTGTGGTCGTAGAGCGCCATCACGTTGCGCACAAGAAAATAGAATACCATAACACCCACCAGCGCCAGCATGTGGTTGCCGCATAAAGCCTGCGACGCCACCATGGCCACGGCTCCGACAATATCCCACACAACAGCGGCAAGCAGCCTTTTCTCGTTGCCGGAATTCACAATGGTGGAGAATTCGTTAACCGCAAGCGCCGCAAAAATGGCGGTAAGTGCGGCAAAAATGAGATGGCCGGCAAAAATAGCCCCTACTATCAGAGCCACATAAACCACACCCGACGCGGTGCGCAACAATAGATTCCTGTTCATTCGAGATAAGGGTCAACGTGATTCCACCAGATTGGCCGCACGCCGGAAATAGGAAGCGGCATCGGCCTCGGCACGGTCGGCACGGCGAGTATAGTCCATGGCATGGTCCATGGCACGGTCGGCGCGAGCCTGGTAGTCGCGTGCGCGGTCGTAGTTTCCAGCCCTGCCGTAGCGTTCGGCGTCGCGCATATACCTGTCGGCGTCGCGCCTGTACGACTCGGCCTGCCGGCGGTAGTTCTTTGCGTTCGACATGGCACTTTCGCCACGGCGCACATAGCTGCTCACCTGGGAATAACGGCTATAGTAATTGTCGGCACAGACTTCGGCAGGAAAGGTGCATGCCAATGCGGAAACAATGGCTACAGCAAACAACATTCGGGAGAGTGCTTTCATGGTGGTGGATTTAAGAATATGTTTAAAATTCTGTGTCAGAATTCCGAAGAGAAGTGGAAGCGGATTTTCGGGAAGTCGTTCTGCGCCATGGTGAGCACATATGCCGAATCGGCAAGGAATACATCGCGGCCTTCACGGTCGGTAGCCATGAACTGGAACTTGCGTTTCTTGAAAGCATCGAGCACCGCAGCATCGTCGCTTTCAACCCAACATGCCTTGTGCATGCTCATGGGCTCCCACCGGCACTGGGCGCCGTATTCATGGAGCAGACGGTACTGAATCACCTCGAACTGGAGCTGACCCACCGTACCGATAATCTTGCGGCCATTGAACTGGTGCACAAACAGCTGCGCCACACCCTCGTCCATAAGCTGCTGGATTCCTTTGTCGAGCTGCTTGGCTTTCATGGGGTCGGCGTTCTCGATGTACATGAAAAGTTCGGGAGAGAATGAAGGCAGTCCTTTGTAATGGATAAGCTCGCCGGAGGTTACGGTATCGCCGATTTTGAAAGTTCCATTGTCGGGAATACCGACAATATCGCCTGGGAAAGCCTCGTCGACAATGTTCTTTTTCTGAGCCATGAAAGCCGTAGGAGCGGCGAATCTGAGGGTTTTGCCAGAGCGAACGTGCAGATACGGCGCATTGCGCTCGAAGCGCCCCGAGCACACCTTCACAAATGCTATGCATGAGCGATGGTTGGGGTCCATGTTGGCATGAATCTTGAACACAAAGCCGCTGAAAGCCGGTTCGGAAGGCACCACAAGCCTTTCCATCGCGGCAACGGGCCGCGGCGAAGGTGCTATCCGCACAAAGCAGTCGAGCAACTCCTTTACTCCGAATGTATTCAAGGCCGAGCCGAAGAATACGGGAGCCACTTCGCCGGCAAGGTAACTTCCGGTTTCGAACTCGGGATAGACGCCCTCGATAAGTTCGAGATCTTCGCGGAGTTTCGCTGCATCGGCTTCGCCGACGGCGGCATCGATACGCGGGTCGTCGATTCTGTCGATTTCGACACGTTCGGTAGCTTTCTGCTTGTCGGGGGTGAAGAGGTCGAGGCTGTGCTCGTAGATATTATAGACGCCTTTGAACTTCGCACCGATATTAATGGGCCAGCTCAGAGGGCGAACGGCGATTTTAAGTTCGGCTTCCAACTCGTCGAGGATGTCGAACGGATCGCGACCCTCCCGGTCGAGTTTGTTGACAAATATAATCACCGGCGTGCGCCTCATGCGGCACACCTCCATTAGTTTTCTTGTCTGCTGCTCCACGCCCTTGGCCACGTCGACCACGATAATGACACTGTCGACTGCGGTAAGTGTCCGGTATGTGTCCTCGGCAAAGTCCTGGTGTCCGGGTGTGTCGAGGATATTTATTTTGTAGTCGCCGTAGTTGAATCCCATTACCGAAGTCGCCACCGAAATGCCTCGCTGTTTTTCGATTTCCATCCAGTCGCTGGTGGCGGTCTTCTTTATCTTGTTGCTCTTTACGGCTCCGGCTATGTGTATCGCGCCACCGAAAAGAAGGAGTTTTTCGGTAAGTGTGGTCTTGCCGGCGTCGGGGTGGGATATGATGGCGAAAGTTCGCCGGCGTTTTATTTCATCGCAGATGTCGGCCATGTGGTCAGATGATATTTATGGCGGCGATGCACTTGCGCAGCGATGCCTGCCAATGGGGAATCGATATCCCGAATGTTGCTTTAATTTTACTTTTATCGAGCACTGTGTATGCGGGACGCACCGCCGGTGTGGTGTAGTCGGCGGAAGACACCGGGACAACAGCTTCCGCCTGCCGGTGCATGCCCGCGGTTTCGAGGATTGCCACGGCGAAGTCGTACCAGCTTGCTATGCCCTCGTTGGAATAGTTGTATATGCCTGGCATCCATGCCGGCGCTGTCAGCACGGTCATCACCGCCTGAGCCAGGTCGGCTGCGTAGGTGGGGGTGCCGGTCTGGTCCACGACCACCTCCAGGCGTTTGTCCTGGCGGCCACGTTCGAGGATGGTGTGCACGAAGTTGTTGTTTCCTGCGGAATACAGCCATCCGGTGCGGATAATCACACTTTCGGGTGCCAGTCCCAGAAGGGCTGTCTCTCCGCGGCGCTTTGTGCTGCCGTAGACATTCAGCGGATTGGGCTTCGCGCTTTCGTCGTACGGACGACAGGCCATACCGTCGAAAATATAGTCGGTGGAAATATGGAGTATGCGGAAATCGAGTTCATCGGCAAGTCTGGCGATATTCTCCACCGCCGCAATGTTGGCGGCAGCGCATTGCGCCTTCTGCTCCTCGGCACGGTCGACGGCTGTGTATGCCGCGCAGTTGACCACATGGGTGAATCGCTCGCGCCTCAGAAAAGCTTCGACCTCGCTGGAATCGGTCAAATCGAGGCTGTCGATATCCACTCCTATGGCTTCAACCTTGGGAATGACGGCGGCAAGTGCCATCAACTCACTACCCAGCTGGCCTTTGCATCCTGTAATCAGAATTCTCATAGTTTTGTTTTGACGCTTGAAAATGGCTTCACAACATGCAAAATTAGCAAAAAATCCTCACAGAGGCAAACCGGATTTGCCCCAGCACCCAGGCCGCCGGCAGAAGCTCCGATTCGCATCAACTCCGGCAACACAGCCAACAGACCGCCGGTGAACCTATGCCATCGGGAATGTGTTTGATTTTTACGATTTTTATGCTTATCTTCGGAACCATATGACAATAAACAATAAAGAAATATCGAAACTGCCGGCACCTGCCGACGACTTTTTCCGCCAATGGCGCGATTTCATGTATTCCGGCAAGGTGTCGTTCAACCGCGGCGACAGCCCTGTGCACGGCATGGACCACTACGAACGCGTGCTCTACCATGCCCTGGCTGTGGGCTTCGAAGAATTCGGCGCCGACAACCAGACACTTGAGATTCTTGCACATGCGGCTGTTTTCCACGACTCGCGGCGCCTCGACGACGAGTTCGACACCGGTCACGGCGCACGTGCCGCGGCATACTACACGCGCTTTTGCGGCACAGATTCCGGTGTCGTGTACCACCCCGAGGCCGATATCGCCATCCGCTATCACGACCTGCCCGACGAACTGGGGCTCGAGGCAATCCGGAGCCGTTTCAGCGATGCCGCCGCCAAGCGCGCTCTTGCCGTTTTCAAAGTTTTCAAAGACGCGGATGCCCTGGACCGCTGGCGGTTGGGCAACAAGGGGCTGGACACTCGCTTCCTGCGCACAGATGCAGCCCGCAGCATGGTGGATACCGCACGGGAGCTTGTGGCAGCAACCGCCGCCTACGACATCACGGACATGGAACGCCGCATCGCCTCACGGAGCGACCGCAGCCATGCCATGCTGCTGATTGTGGATCCGCAGACCGACTTTGTCGATGGCTCCCTGCCTGTCGCCGGTGCAAGAGTGGCCATTACAGCCCTGGCGGAATATGTGCGTACCCAAGGCGACGGATATGCCGCTGTGGTTGTGAGCGTCGACCGCCATCCGGCCGACCACTGCTCTTTCGCCGGCAATGGCGGCATATGGCCGCGCCACTGCGTAGCCGGCAGCGAAGGCTGCGGGATATGGCCACCGCTGGCCCGTGCGCTGGAAACCCTGCCAAAGGGATTTACCGTGCTGGCCAAAGGCACCGATATCGACCGCGAGGAATACTCGCTGTTCGCAAACAAGGCAGCCGCGTCCGAACTGGATGCTATTGTGGCAGCTCACAATATATCGCGCATCGATGTATGCGGACTTGCCGGCGACATATGCGTGCGCAATACTCTGGCCGACGGTTCCGCAATCTACGGCAAAGAGCGCTTCTGCGTGCTGCGCTCCTTCACCGCGTCGACCGATGGCGGCCACGCTTTGAATGAACTTATTGAATCCGAAAAACTATGCGCCGTATAATCAACCACTTCACCGACGACGACCTCTACAAGTTCACAATGTGTGTGGCTGTGGTGGACAACTTTCCCCGCACCCAGGTGCGCTATACTTTCATCGACCGCGACAACACATGCTATCCTCCGGGCTTCGCAGCCGAAGTGGAACGGCAGACAGCCATGCTCGAGGAGCTCGTGATCACCGAACGGGAAGTGGAGTTCATGCAGCGGCGCTGCCCGTATATTCCGTCATGGTTCTATGGCTATCTGAAAGGATTCCGCTACGACCGCCGGTGGGTCACTGTCAGCCAGGACTGCGAGGGACGTCTGAGAATCACCATCGAGGGCAACTGGAGCAGTGTGATTCTCATGGAGGTGAAAATACTGGCCATCGTGTCCGAATTATATTATATCGTAACGGGCCTGGAAGCCGCCATGGACTACGACGCCTTCGCCGAAGTATCCTCAGCGAAGGCCAGGCGCCTGCTCGAGGCCGGATGCATGTTCAGCGACTTCGGCACCCGCCGCCGTGCCAGTTTCAAAGCCCAGGACACCGCGGTGGCGGCCATGGCGGCCACCGCCAGAGCCATGAAGTCGACAGGCCGTTTCGTGGGTACAAGCAATGTATATCTGGCCATGAAACACGACCTTACGCCACTGGGCACTATGGCGCATGAATTCGTGTGCGCCATCGCCGGCATGTATGGTCCGCAGATGGCCAACCACCTGGCCATGCGCGCCTGGTCCAACACCTACCGCGGCGCCCTCGGCACCTTCCTGTACGATACTTACGGATGGGAAATCTTCAGTCTGAACTTTTCGGAAGATTTCGCCAACATGTTCAAAGGCCTCAGAATCGACAGCGGCGACAACCGCGAGCAACTCGACAAGATATGCCGCAAATACCGCTCGCTCTCCATCGACCCGGCAACCAAACAGGTCGTGTTCAGCAATGCCCTCGACGTCGACAGAGCCATCGAGCTCAACGCCTATGCCCGCGGTCGCTGCCAGCCGTCGTTCGGCATCGGCACTCATTTCACCAACGACTTCCCCGGCGTTACGCCGAGAAATATCGTAATAAAACTTGTGGCTGTGAAAATCACGGAATCGTGGCCGTTCTTCTGCTCCACCTGCAAACTCAGCGAGGACCGCGGAAAGCACTCCGGCGATGCGGACACAGTGGAACGCTTCAAAGCCCTGATTCACTTTCCCAAATAGCATGCAGAGGCACAAGGCGTCCCTGGCCGGAGAGCGGTTGGATATTTTTTCGTAACTTTGCGGTCGCGATGGCGTATGACCTGACATCGCGAGAATATTCACCGACAACAAGCGAACATACAATATGGCACTCCAGTGTGGCATCGTAGGCCTCCCGAATGTGGGCAAATCCACTCTTTTCAACTGCCTCTCCAACGCCAAGGCCGCCTCGGCCAATTTTCCCTTCTGCACCATCGAGCCCAATGTTGGTGTAATCACCGTTCCCGACGACCGTCTGGGTAAACTCGTGGAAATGTGCAATCCCCGCTCGGTTGTTCCCGCCACCGTGGAGATTGTGGATATCGCCGGCCTCGTGAAAGGCGCCTCAAAAGGCGAAGGCCTCGGCAACAAATTCCTTGCCAATATCCGCGAGACCGATGCCATAATACACGTACTGCGCTGCTTCGACGACGACAACATAACACATGTCGACGGCAGCGTGAACCCCGTGCGTGACAAGGAAATTATCGACTACGAACTCCTTATCAAGGACCTTGAAACTGTGGAAAGCCGCCTTGCGCGCACTCTCAAACAGGCACAGACCGGCGGCGACAAGGTTGCCAAAATGCAATATCAGGTGCTCAGCGCCATAAAAGAAGCACTCGACCACGGACTGCCCGCACGCAGCGTGAGCTTCGACAGCCCCGACGAACAGAAGTTTGCCCGCGAGCTGTTTCTGCTCACCTCCAAGCCGGTGCTCTACGTCTGCAACGTCGACGACGCTTCTGCAGCAAGCGGCAACGCATATGTCGAGGCCGTCCGCGAAGCTATCGCCAACGAAGGCGCCGGCCTGCTGGTGGTGGCAGCCGCCACGGAGAGCGAAATCGCCGAGCTGGATACCTACGAGGAACGTCAGGAGTTCCTGGCCGAGATAGGCCTGCAGGAGAGCGGCGTCTCCCGTCTCATCCGCGCCGCATACTCGCTGCTCGATTTGCAGACATTCTTCACCGCAGGCTCCGACGAAGTGCGCGCCTGGACATTCCGCCGCGGCTCCAAGGCGCCCCGATGCGCAGGAATAATCCACACCGATTTCGAGAAGGGATTCATCCGCGCCGAAGTGATCAAATACGACGACTTCGTGACCCTGGGCGGAGAAAGCGCCGTCCGCGAAGCCGGCAAGATGGCTGTGGAAGGAAAGGAATATGTGGTAGCCGACGGCGACATAATGCATTTCCGCTTCAACGTGTGAACCGGGAGCCGGAAGGCTCTGCGAGTATATCAGCAGCCCGCTCTCCTCAAACAGGAGAGCGGGCTGCGTTTTTAACACATATTAAGCGTGCGCTGTAATTTTTTAGACTAACTTTGTGCCCAAACAACTATAGTCCATTGCGCCGCATTCCGTGGCGCGATAATCTAATACCGCAATATGAGGAAATTTTTACTCGCAATGCTTGTTGCCGCTCCCACAATGGGTATGGCAGAAACAGTGAGCCTCGGAGGCACCGACTATGAAGTGGTGACCGTTACCGATGGCGAAATAGGTCCCGGCATACGCCACACGCGCTACCGCCTGCCGGAATACCCTCTGAATATCAATGTACTCAGAGTGGATTTGACCAACCCCTACAACACCGTTGAAACCACCGTGGCCAACGAGAGCGCCAAAGGCACCGAGACACTGGTGCATGCCGCCGAACGCCAGAGCGCACCAGGCCACCGCGCCCTCGCCGGCGCCAATGCCAACTTCTGGGTTGTAGCCAGCCAGCCCGAACAGAACACCTACACCGGCACAACCCGCGGCGCTTCGGTGCGCAACGGCGTGATCGTGACCGAATCCAACCAGCACCGCGACCAGTGGGACGGTGGCACAATGCGCACCGGCGTGGTGTCCATGAGCTCCGACAAGACCATCTACGCCGACTATTGCACCTCCTACATACGCGCCACCTCCGAAAAATTCGGACAGCTCGAAGTACACCAGGTCAACAAAGGCATCCACCCCGACGAGCTGGCCATGTACAACAGCTTCTATGGCGACGACCGCGAGTTCATGCCCATCTATATAGACGAACGCGGACAATACCAGCACGACAATGGCGGCGATGCCACCGAAGTGCTCCTCGACCTCGATGAAGGCCAGCAGTGGGGCGCCAACTCGACCCACACCCTCACCGTGGCCGAAGTGCGCACCGACGCCGGCAAAGGCCGCAAGGGCACACACAGCATAGCACTGGTGGGACGTGGCGACAACCGCGCACAACTGGCAAAACTCGTTCCCGGCGACAAAGTCACCATCAGCTACGGATGGGTTTACAATCCCGGCACCGAACAGGAAGTCTCGCCAGTGGTGACACAGGCCGTGGGCCCCAACGCGCTTGTGATGCGCAACGGCGAACTCACAGCGAACAACGAAAACGAGACATACAACAGCATGGTGTATTCACGCACCGGCTATGGCTGCTCCCAGGACGGCAAAACCCTCTACATAATCGTTATCGACAAGAGCACCGACCCCGTGCACGGCACATCGGCAGGCTGCAACACCGCAACCATGTGCGAATTCGTGCGCACCCTGGGCTGCTACAACATGGCCAACTTCGATGCCGGCGGCTCCGCACAGATGTTCGTCAAGGACCGCGTGGAGAACCGCACCACCGAAGGCACTCCCCGTGCAGTGGCAAACGGATGGATGATTTACTCCATCGCTCCCGAGGACGCCGCCGATTACAACACCGTGACACGTCTCGAATTCGACGCCGTAGCCCTTCAGGCTCCCGTATATGCCTCCTTCTCGCCCAAAGTGATTGCCTACAACCGCTACGGCGCTGTAATCGATGAGGATTTCAAGGACTACACCCTCAGCTGCGAGCCTGCCGCCGGCTCCTGCACCGGCAATACATTCTATGCCTCCGGCAGCCCCGCCGAAGGCACTCTCACCGCAAGCTACAACGGAGTGAGCACCTCGAAAGCCATTACCGTGCTCGACGCACAGATGGCACTGCGCGTGAAGCAGCTCCTTATCGACGGCACACGCGAATATCCCGTGGAAGTGGTGAGCAACATAGGCAGCACCGAATACGGCTACGACCCCGCCACCCTCGACTGGACTGTAGATGACACTTCCGTGGCCACAATCGACGCCAACGGCATCCTCCACGGAGTCGCCGAAGGCACCACAGGATACAGCTGCCGCATCGGTGATTTCTCCGACCGCGCCAGCGTGACCGTGGAGATAGCTTCCGCCCCGACTCTCGGCCAGGACAACTGGTCCGGCTGGACTACCAAGAAAGCTACCGGCATGACCAACGTGAGCCTCACCGACAAAGGCCTGCTCTCCTATACATACAACACTCCCCGCGACCCCTGGGTGAGCGTTACCAAGGATGTGCAGTTCTACAGCCTGCCCGACCACGTGTTCATCGAGTTCTCCAGCGACCTGCCTGTCAAGAGCCTCACCGTCGATTTCCGCTCGGCTCTGCACTCCAAACTCAACAATGTTACGCTCAAGCCTGCCGAAGGCGAGGAATCATTCGCTGCCGGCACCAGACACACTCTGGAAATTCCCATTTCGGAACTCGGCGACACCGAAGACCTCGCGCTCTACCCCATCTCCCTCAAGAGCATCCGCTTCAGCCTTAATCTCGACCCCGCACAGAAAGGCGACCACAGCATCGACCTTGGCAAACTCTACGCCACTTACGGCAACAGCGCCGCTGTGGAAATGGTAGAGGCCGCCGGCGAATCAGCCATGGCCGTAAGCCCCAATCCAGTTGCCGCAGGCAGCAGCTTCACCGTGAACGCTTCCGGCATGACTTCCTTGAGCATTTTCAGCCCGGCAGGCATTCTGATGAACACCGTTGCCGTCGATGGCGACAGTGCCACAGTGACCGCTCCGGCTACACCCGGTGCCTACATCGTCCAGACAACAGGCACAAAAGGCAATACCTCCAAAATCATCATTGTAAAATGAAAAAATACACAATTCTGGCGGCAATGGCCATAGCCTTCAGCGCCGTTGCCCAGAGCGAGCCTGTGCAGCTTGCTGTTCCTGCAGGATCCCACCATCCTGTCCTTAGCCCCGACGGCAGCACTCTGCTGTTCTCTACCGACAACCACACCGGACTGAGTGCCATGAATCTCGCCGACGGCAGCGTCCGCATGCTCGACAGCGAAGCCGGAGCCGGCTTCCAGCCCATATTTTCCCTCGACGGCAAAAAGGTGTACTACCGCAGCGCCGCCGTCACCGACGGCCTTATGACACGCGACGTCCGCGCCGCCGCCGTCGACGGCTCTTCCGCCGAACGCATCGCCGCACACAGCCGCGAGGATGTGGATCTCGCAGCACTTGCCGGCGGCGACTATGCCCTGGCTCAGTACCGCAGCATCAAAGTGGTGCGCAACGGCGCCGAAAGTACAGTCAGCCCCCTTGCCGACAGCCATTCCTACCTCTGGGCTTCACTCAGCCCCGATGGCAAGCGCCTGCTGTTCACCGAACCCTTCGAAGGTGTGTTCGTGGCCGATGCCGACGGCTCCAATCCCCGGAAAGTGCTCGCCAAAGGTGACTTCCCCGCATGGGCAAGCAACAACGCGATAGTGGCCGTAGTGACCCACGACGACGGCTACGTGGTTCTCGACTCGTCGCTTGTGCTTGTCAACATCGCCACCGGCATCAGCCGCACCCTCACCTCCGACGATGTAAAGGTAGGAGAGGCCACCGCATCGGCCAACGGCACCGTTGTGTTCACCGACCTGGCCGGACAAATGTTCATCTTCAACCTTAACGAGCAATGAGCACCATGAAACGACTGCTTGCAATCCTGCTGCTGGCACTGTGCATCGTGCCCGCCATCGAGGCGCGCCACATGAGCGACCTCAAGATATACATCAACCCCGGACACGGCGGCTACACCTCCAACGACCGCCCCATCCGCATCCATCCATTCGAACAGAACGACACCAACGGATACTGGGAGTCCAAGAGCAACCTCTACAAAGGGTTGCACATGTACCACATTCTGGACTCGCTCGGCGCAACTCCCTACCTCTCGCGTACCAAGAACACCGAGGCCGACGACCGCTCGCTGTCGGGCATCTGCACCGAGGCCAACAATCTGGGTGTCGACATGCTCATCTCCATACACTCCAACGCCGGCGAGAACGTGAACTACCCGCTGATGCTCTATCGCGAGAATACCATCGGCACACCGCGCTTCCCCGAGGCCGTGGAACTTTCCAAAATCACATGGCACAACCTGCATTCCAACCAGCTTTCGGTGTGGACACACAACACCGAACGCGTATGCGGCGACCTTGACTTCTACCAGAACATGTGGGAAGGCGGTCTGGGCGTGCTCCGCACACTCTATGTGGTGGGCTTCCTCTCGGAAGGCTCCATGCACGAACACCGTCCCGAGGCACACCGACTGATGAACGACGACATCTGGTGGCTCGAAGCCTGGCACTTCGTGAAATCCATCATGGAATTCTACAACACCGAAGACCGCTTCGTTACCGGCAACGTGGCAGGTATAGTCTACGACGACCATCGCCTGCGCGAGGCCGTGATGCCCGCCAACTTCAGCAAATTCGGCCGCGACACCTTCGCACCGCTCAACGGTGCCTCCGTGGAGCTGGTGGACGCTTCCGGCAATGTGGTACAACGCCGCACCACCGACCAGATGTACAACGGTGCTTTCGTTTTCCGCAACGTCGCTCCCGGCAACTACACACTGCGCTCATGGCGCGACGACTACCACATGTCCGAAAAGGCCGTGGAGGTCAAGGCATGTGAAGTCACCTACAACGACATGCCGCTCACCCTCAAGCGTATGTTCCCCCTGGCCGTGACCAAATACTCCCCCGATGTCGAAGCCGGCCAGACCGTTTCCTGCTCGTCGACCATCGATTTCGAGTTCAACACCGACATCGACGTGGAGAGCTTCGAACAGGCATTCTCCATCAGCCCCGCCGTGGAAGGCTACTTCGAATACTCCGAGTCGTACACCAAGGCCAAATTCATCCCCTCGCTTTCGCTCGAAGGCGACGTGACCTACACCGTGACCCTCGGCGACGGCGCACGCCACACCGACAGCAACTATGAGCATCCCAACATGATGGAGCCGCTGGTGTTCAGCTTCAAGACACTTAACCGCAACCGCATGGAACTCATCGACCAGTTCCCCCGCCAGGACGGCAAAGTGCACTACACCGCCCCGACCTTCGAATTCCGCTTCGACAACAGCGTGGATCCCTCCAACGCGTTCGATGTTATCACCATCACCGACTCGCAGGGCAAAAACGTAGCGCTCAACAAACGCTCAAGCAAGTTCAACAGCCTCTCCAACGGCTACGGCAACATCATCTACGCCGTGCAGGGCAACCTCACCGAAGGCGAGAACTACACACTTAAAATCAGCACCGACCTGCGCGACCGCGAAAACCTTCCCATGTCGGCACCTCTGGAACTGAACTTCACCGCCGTCGACGTAACTTCCGGAATTGAAGCCGGCACCGTCGTCGAAGACTTCGAGGAAAACGGCGCCACCTTCTTCGATTACGACGCCGAACACAGCACCGGCATCGGCAACGTGCTTCCCAAAGCCATCCGCAGCACCGCCGACAAAGTATTCGGCAAAGCTTCCTGCAAGTTCACCTACAAGTTCGTCGACAACCACGGAGGCGACATCACATGGGTGTACACCGGCGAGCCCAAGACCTTCAATGTCGACGACCGCATTGCAATGTACCTCAACGGCGACTTCAACGGTCACACAATCTATGCCATCCTCACCTCGGGTACCGATGTGAAATACGTGGAACTCGGCAACCTCGACTTCCGCGGCTGGCAGCGCCGTGAGGCTGTCCTCGACATGCTCGACCCCAGCTATCCCTATCTGCTCGGCGGCATCCGCATGGTTCAGAACACCAGCCCGATAACCCAGCAGGGCGGTTTCAACATCGACGACATCACCCGTCTGGCACCTGCTGCCGGCGTTGAAGACATCATCGCCGACGCCCCGACCAATGTTGAAGCATGGCCTCTGCCTGCCTCCGATGTTGTGAACCTGCGTAGCTCCTCCGCCATCAGCAATGTGGAAATATTCGACATGGCCGGCAAGAAAGTCGCTTCCGCAACCACCGACCGCATTTCTGTGGCACACCTTGCTCCCGGAATGTACGTAATCCGCGTTGTCACCGCCGCAGGCACAAGCACAATACGCATGCCCAAACGCTGATAACCGGACCTACTGATTAACTCTACCGCGAGGCTGCGCCGAATGTTACGGCGCAGCCTCGTTTCTTATTCCAGGTCGGATTTGGCAAAGCCTCAAATCAAAAAACACCGCCTCGATTCCCACCCTCACGTAGCTGCATGCCTGTGGCATGCCATCCTCGGCCTCACGCTCAACACTCTGCAAACCGAGGCAAATCACACAACCGATTGCAAATAGCGTTGGGGGCATGCCAGAGGCATGCAGCTACGTTTTACGGCCATATTTCCCACCGGTTGGGTGCCGGATTTTATCGTTGCCTCACATCAACATGCAAACAAAAAAATCCTCCGGCGGAGCGCTGTACGTCTCGCCGGAGGATTTGCGGATTATGCCGCCGCTGTCGATTGTTTATTTCACGGCAATCTTCTGCACCTTGCTGCCCTGGCGGACAATGTAGATGCCGTTGGCGAGGTTGCTCCTGTCGGTACCAACCATCTGGCCGTTGAGGTTGTAGACCTCGTAAGGCAGCGAACGGTCAATTTCACCGGATGCATCGCCGATTACAATATCATCCACGCCGGTGCTTATATCGAATTTGATAACGGCGGGTGCGACGTCGTCATACATGGAGTACACGCGGATTTCCACGTCGGCGGGTTCTCTGTAGCTATATGTCTCGATTTCCTCGTCATTGGTGGCCTGAGGCTCCATTATGGTTACCAAGCCCTCGTGGGTTACCTGCACGACGTCGGGGTTGGACGATACATAGAAGAGATGCGGCAGAGTGGCTTCGGCAGGAACGACTCCCGATTTGATCTGGAATGTGTCGCCGGGCTTGGCGCCTGCCAGCAGCATATCCTCTACAGTCACCTCGGTAACGGGAGTCTGCTCGCTGATGGAACCTTCATCATAGAAACGATACCAGCACGGGGATGCGTTTTCATAGAGGGATATCGTGCCTGGCACCACATAGAGGGGCATACTGTAGTTGCTGAACGAGGTGTTCTCGGCCGTGGGAGGTGCCATGGCGGTTACATAGATGCCTGTCATATCGTTCACCTGGGCGAAAGCATTGGCGCCGATTGAAGTCACCCGGCAGCCTATCTTCACAGTTTTCAGCCCTGTGCCGGCAAAGGCACTTGCCCCGATTTCGGTCACAAACGGAGGAATCACCACATCGGTAATCCTTGCGCATCCTTGGAAAGCAGCTACGCCTATGGTTTTCAGTCCGCTGCCAAGTGTCAGCTCCGAAACTTTGTAGTTGCCCATGAATGCGCCATATCCAATCGTAGCCACAGAGTTAGGGATTTCGAGCGATGTCAGACCATAGCAATTCGAAAAAGCAGTGTCTCCGATTGTAGTCACGGAATTCGGAATTTCTATCGAAGTAAGTCCGCTGCAACCATTAAAAGCACCTCCCCCAATTGTAATTACGGAATTTGGAATCTCAACAGACGTCAACGCGTTGCAACTCGCGAAAGCATTATATCCTATTAATTCAACATTATCGCCAATTTTAGCGCTGCTTAAGTTGGTGCAATAATGGAAAGCCCCGGGGAGAATACCCTTTATCGGATAGATAGTTGTTCCTTTGTTTGTGCGTAGCGGTACTGTAAGCGCCGGGCCGGCCTCTCTGTAGGATTCGTCGGCCATGAGATACGCAGCCGGAGGATTCTCAGTAAATACATATGCGAACACCCCATCGCTATGCCCCTCTGGCTCCTCAACGGTTCCCCACTTGTAGAATCTGTTATATGGAGCGGAGTCCAGATATGTCGTTAATGCATCTCCGGGAATTACTATTCTTGCAGAGCGCCATAATTCCGAAAATTCATTCTGATTGGCCTCCGGAGGAGTCACAGATGCGAAAGTAATCGTTTCTATATTGTCACAACCCTCGAAAGCCCACTTACCAATTGTGGTGACAGAACTCGGGATTTCGATAGAGGTCAGACCAGTACAGCCATAGAAAGCACTATTGCCAAGTGTGGTTACGGAACCGGGAAGGTCTACAGATGTAAGGCCGACGCAACCATTGAAAGCGTCTTCACCTATCGTTGTCACTTTGTCGGTGAACGAGAGCCTTATTAGCGATGCTACAATTCCAAAATGAGTTGCCATAGACTTGGGAACTGTGGTCATTCCTATAGTTAAATCACTTACCGGGCTATCTTTAAATATACCCGATTCGCAAGCTTCACTATTATAAACAACCGATGTAAGATTGGAGCAACCTGCGAAAGCCCACCCACCAATTGTAGTGACAGAACTCGGGATTTCGATAGAGGTCAGACCAGTGCAACCAGAAAAAGCGCTCTCGCCAATTGTCGTTACGGAATTAGGTATCGTAGCTGATGTTAAACCAGCACAGCCATAGAAAGCACTATTGCCAAGTGTGGTTACAGAACCGGGAAGGTCTACAGATGTAAGGCTGGCGCAACCGCTAAAAGCGTTTCTGCCTATCGTTGTCACTTTGTCGGCGAACGAAAGCCTTATTAGCGATGGTACAATTCCAAAATGATGTGCCATAAGTTCGGGAACAGTGGCCATTCCTATAGTTAAATCACTTACCGGGCTATCTGTAAATATACTCGATTCGCAAGCATCACTATTATAAACAACCGATGTAAGATTGGAGCAACGTGCGAAAGCCCACTCACCAATTGTAGTGACAGAACTCGGGATTTCGATAGAGTTCAGACCTGTACACCCCCAAAAAGCGCTCTCACCAATTGTCTTTACGGAATTGGGAATCGCAACAGACGTTAAACCTGTACAACCATAGAAAGCTTTATTGTCAATTGTGGTTACGGAACCGGGTAGTCCTACAGATGTAAGACCGACGCAACTCTTGAAAGCATTGCTACCTATAGTTATTACCGTATTGGGTATTTTCACCGAAATCAAACCGGTGCAGCCATCAAAAGCATGCTCGCCAATGGCGATTACTTTGTCGGTGAGAGTGAGCCGTTTTAACGACTCCCAAACCCCAATATCACGTGCCATGAAATCGGGGACAATGGTCCCACCAATAGTCAAATCACTTACCGGACTGTTAACAAACATATCAATAGCATAGGCATCGCTATTGTTTATAACTGATGTAAGATTGCTGCACCCCCAAAAAGCGTTCTTGCCAATTGTGGTGACAGTACTTGGGATTTCGATTGATGTCAGTCCAGGGCTACCAGAAAAAGCGCTCTCGCCAATCGTTGTGACAGTATTGGGGATTTCGATTGATGTCAGTCCAGAGATACCAGAAAAAGCGCTCTTGCCAATTGTTGTTACGGGGCTGGAAAATGTAAAATCCTCTACACTGTTTATACATAACAAACGAACCATTTAATCGGGAACTACAGCACCACCGAAAGTAAAATCACGAACTGGGCTGTTTAAAAATAAATTATTCCCAGTTACGTCACAATTATAAATGACTGAACTTAGACTGGTGCAGCTTTGGAAAGCACTACTGCCTATTGATGTTACCGAGCTGGGAATTTCGATTGATGTCAGTCCATAACATTCGGCAAAAGCCCTCTCTCCAATTGTGGTGACAGAACTGGGAATTTCGATTGATGTCAAGGCTTTGCAGTTCCAAAAAGCAAAACTACCTATTGTTGTTACTGAGTTGTGAATCTCAATTGACGTCAAGCCAGTACAACTCGTAAAAGCTTTATCTCCAATTATGGTGACAGAACTGGGAATCTCAATTGATGTCAGGTCTTCGCATCTGTAGAAGGCATTGCTACCTATAGTTATTACCGTATTGGGTATTTTCACCGAAGTCAAACCGGTTTGGTGGTAGAAAGAATTCTCTCCGATTGTAGTCACTGTATAAGTATCGGCACCATCGAATACACATTCAGGTATAATAACCTCACCTCTAACATAATTACCGCTATAGTTATTAGCACCTTGCTTTGTTTCGCAGGTTTTGTCTTCTTCGCTGAGGACGGTGTAGGTGAGGGTCTGGCCTGCGTATTCGTAGGTGAAGTCGCGGGCGATTGCCGGCGGAACTGCCGCCAGCAGTGCGATTGCGGTCAGGAACCACAGCCGCACGTGTTTTTGTAACTGTGCAATCATTTGTCTGGTATTTTATTTAGGTGATTTATGGTTTGTGCTTTGTGGGTTATGAGGGAGGTGGCGAGGCTGTGCGTTGGCGGGATGTAGCGCATGGCGGTGGCGCCTTCCATTGTCGACACACCGGAAATTCATAAAAACCTCACAGCCACAGCCATGTGGTTTCTATGCTTTTCGGTGCGTCGAATCCGCGATTTTGAATTGTATTGGTTGTGGTTCTTCTGCTGCTGAATAAGGATTGCCACGGTTCCCTCTGGCAGTATGATTGGTTTCACATATACAGAAAAAGCGTAGGAACCTCATCGTAGCCGTTCCCCTTTAAAGGCTCTCGCATTGCCCATCTGTGTAGAACGGCAACGTGTAGAGCCTACGCTTGTATATGTAATCATGCACCCGAGGCTTTCTCGCGAAAGCCGGGCACACAAGGGTATTAAATATCCACGCGCATCTACCGCTGCTACGCTCCTGACACAGATTTGGGAATTTGCGAGATTCTTAAAGGTCAAGAACAAGCGCTGATAAACGCTTTCCTAAATGTCTTTGCAGAGCAAAACGCTCCGCGGTTGCTGCCGACCCACCCACATGCCCTAACCGGACTCTACAGGCGGTCTGCGCCGGCGAAATTATAAATAAATTATAAAACTTGCAAAATATAATGTCGCATTTTAGTCCCAATTTCAAAAACCGATGAAAAAAACAGCCTCCGACCTCCACACGAACGTGGCTGCATGCCTGTGGCATGCCATAGGCATGTGGCAACGTTCGTGCGCAAAACTCAGCTGATACGCCTGGGATGCTTAGTTCTCTTGAAAGGTGCCGGCGCCCTGGCGCAGGACGGCGGGAGCGGATGCGTCGGTGAGGTCGACGACGGTCGACGGCTGCAGCGGCACGGCGCCGGCGTCGATGGCCAATGCTATGCCGTCGGAGGCGTAGCGTTCGGCGAAAAGCGCAGGCTCCTGCATGGCGGCCTCGGTGTCGTTGTCGTCGGCAGGGACAGATGTCACCAGCAGCGGATGCTCCAGCGCCGAAGCCAGAGCCTTGGCAATGGGGCTGGAGGGAATGCGGACACCAACGCTGCGGCGCTCCTTGAATGCCTTCGGTAGCGTAGGCGCCACCGGCAGCACAAAGGTGAAGGGACCTGGAAGATACTGGCGCAGCAGCCGGTATGCGCTGTTGTCGATGCGCACGAATGCCGATGCCTGGCTCAGGTCGGCGCAGAGTATGGAAAGGGTGTTCTTTGCCGGATTGAGACCTTTGATGCGGCAAAGGCGCTCAATGGCGCGGCGGTCGAGGGCATCGCAGGCGAAAGCATAGAGAGTGTCGGTGGGGATTATCACTATTCCGCCCTCGCCTATGGCTGCGGCAGCGGCGTCGATGATGCGGCTGTCGGGAGTGTCGCCGCCGCGGGTCTCCATTGTTTTCATATGCGGTAGTATTCTGTTTGCAGGTCGGTGGCGGCGGCATGGCGCACCAGAAGGTCGGCAAGCATGGCCACGGCCTCCCGGTTGCCGCATTCGGATTCGCCGTACATGTTGAAGGTAACAAGCAGGTGGCACGTATCGGGGCGCAGTGCGGTGCGCTCGTTGTCGGATGTCGGAGTTCCGATGCCGCCGCATGCGTCGCGGTAGACGGGCAGCGACTCGATATTCAGCAGCCCGCGGCCGATGGCCTCGTAAGGCTCGCCGGCGCGCCCCACACCAAGGGTTAGCGATGCGCCCTCGATGCGGTCGGCATCGAAGGCTCCTATGGAATGCCCGCTGAGCATGGACACTATATTCACAATGTCGATAACCGCCAGTGTGCGGTAGAGGCCTTTGCCCTGCACTGCGCGCCGGCAAAGGGCTTCGGCGCTGGGGCGGTAGCGGTTGGGCTCTTTGCCCAGAGCCTTGTAAGCCGCCCGCGTGGCATCGATGGCCGGACGATGGCGAATCTGCTCGATGGTGTATCCGGCGGCAATCCGCGCAGAGGCTGCCTCCACTTCGGCCCATAGTGCGTCGGAAGTCGGCGCGTTGACAATGTCGCATTCGATGAGCGCCACTTCCAGGGACGGTGCGGCAACGGCAATCGCGTGGTCGAATGCTATGTTGTGCTTCATGGTTCCGAAGGATATTGGCGGAGGTATTCCTCGCAGGTGAGCGCCAGTTCGTCGTACCATTCATCGCCGAAACGGCGGCGCAGAGGCCCTTCGAGAAACCGGTAGGCGCGGATTCCGCGGGCGCGCCCCATCACTTCCGCCCCATGGCATATTTTCCAGCGGTCGTAGTTCACGGCGGTGAATGTGGGGAATTCCTTTATCCTTACGGGATACAGATGGCATGAAACCGGCTTGAGGAAATCGGTGCGCCCCTGGCGACATGCTTTCTCGAGAGCACATATCCAGGTGCCGTCCTCGTCGAGAGTGGCGAATACACAGTTGCGGTTCTCTACCAGCTGCGTCACCAGCTCGCCCTCGGGGTCGCGGTAGCTGGTTCCGCATTCGGCAATCTGCCTTTTCGCAGCCGGCAGCAGCAGGTCGTCGATGAGTGGCAGAAGCTCTTTGATTCTGGCATCTTCCTGAGGCGTAACCGGTGCTCCGGCGTCGCCTTCGAGGCAGCACTGCCCTTTGCAGGCAGCGAGGTCGCAGCAGAAGAAGCGTTCGACAAGGTCGAGGCTCACCAGTGTGTTCTGTATCTGTAGCATTGCTTGTTTGAAGTCATTGGGGGTTATGGAGTGAGGTCAAGCCAACGCCTATGAGGCGGTGGTGACGTTCGCCGCGGCGCCGATGGTAGACGCGGACAGTATAGGTGTTGGCGCTCTGGTATTTGTCGCCCTCTATGGTGGCGGTGTATCCACGGCGTGCGCCGGGCGGGACGGTGAGGTACTGATAGTTGTAGGAACCCTGCTTCAGGAGCATCGCCCGCTCGTAGCGGCCGGTGGCGTGGTTGAATTGCATGCGTGCGTTTTCGTCGAACCGGCGCAGTGTGAAGTCGCCGTCGAGAAACACCATGGCACCCGGCATCTCCGGTATGTCGAGCGAGAAGTGTACCACACCATAGTCGGCTCCGGTGGCACTGTCGGACATGCCCTGGCGACGGACGAGGAATTTTCCGGCCTGCGTCTGGTCGTAGACATACTGCTGCGATGCCCTCTCGGTGTCACCGGCAAGTGTGTAGTGGTAGTAGGGATCGTAGAAGTCGATTCGTTCCACACCCATTCCCGGGTAGTGGTCGGTTACTGTCTCGAAGCGTCGGTATTCGTTTCCCGCTTCGAAGATGAGCGCCGGGTTGTGGGCGAATATAGCTGTAGTGCCGCTCATGCGCAGCGGATGGGAAAGCGCTATCTCGCTGTCGAGTCGCCCGTTCTGGCCAACGACCACCAGAAGGTCGTTGAACGGGTCTTCCACCATGGCGCCTTCGGTGTCTATGGCTATCTCGAGCTGCTGATGAGCGGCCATGTAGTCGATGTCGGTAATGGGACTTGCTGTAATGTGCACCGGCGCGGTCTGCTCGCTCACCATGAAACGGCACTGCAGAACGATGGAGTCCGGCTCGCTCTCGGGATAGACCTTAAGCAGATAGTTGCCCGACAGTTTCAGCTGAATCTGCTCGTTGGGGATTTTCAGAGAGTAATGGACATAGTGCGTGGACGTAGCCTCGGAAAACGCGTAGTCGTCGACCGTGCCTTCGTTGAATCCGTCGAGGAATTCACTGTCCACCAGCCCGGACGGCTGCCAGCGGGCGTCGCAGTATTCCAGAGAGTAGCGGAAGTACTCACGGTCGTCGGCAAGGTGGTCGAACTCCATTGTTATCCCTTCTGGATCGCCGAGCACAGCCACGGGCATCGACAGAGGGTCGCAGCCGGCGAAAACCTGCAGGGTGCGTATGCGGTCGTTGAACACCCCTGTCATGGTGTCGGCGGCAGCGGCAACGATGGCAACCGCGGTCGCGGCTATCGCGAAAGCAGTCCTCAGGGAAGCCATTCCACCGGGGTCTTGCCTATGGAACACAGATACTGGTTGGCTTTCGAGAAATGCCGGCAGCCCAGAAACCCCCGATAGGCACTCAGCGGCGACGGATGCGGAGCCTTGAGAACCAGATTGCAAGAAGAATCAATCAGCGACGACTTTGCCCCGGCACTGGAACCCCACAGCATGTACACAATCCCCGAGCTGGCCTGCAGCGCCCCTATGGCGGCATCGGTGAACTGCTCCCATCCAATGCCGCGGTGCGATGCCGGCTGATGGGCGTCCACCGTAAGTGTGGCGTTGAGCAGCAGCACACCCTGGCGGGCGAGGTATTCGAGATTTCCGCTGGCAGGCATCGTGCCGCCGATATCGTCGACAATCTCCTTGAAAATATTGACCAGCGACGGAGGCATTGCCACACCGTCGGCCACGGAGAAACACAAGCCGTTGGCCTGCCCCGGACCATGGTAGGGGTCCTGTCCGAGAATCACGACCTTGACTTGCTCGAAAGGGCATGCATCGAAAGCGGCAAAAATGCGTGCCGGAGGCGGGAACACCGACGTCTGCCGGTAACGGGCGCGCACAAACTCCGTGAGCCGTAGAAAATATGGCTGCTCCCACTGCTGCATGAGAGCCTTATGCCAACAGTCTTCTATTCTTACCATGTCTTTTTTTTGCAAAGCTACGAAAAAAGGCGTAATTTTGCGGTATCGGAATCCGTGCGGCTATTGCCGCCGCACGCCATGCCCCTGTAGTTTAATGGATAAAATAGAAGATTCCGGTTCTTCAGTTTAGGGTTCGATTCCCTACGGGGGTACTTGTTACGGGGCTGTGTCGTAATTAAGGTTTACGGCGCAGCCCTGTTTTTTGGGGACTTTGAGGTTTGGATAATTTTGGCAGGTTGGACATTTTGGGTGATGGATTGTATATCAAAAGTTCTGAGTGGACATTTTGGGTGATAACCGAGCATTAGTCAATCTGTGTTGGGCGTTCTAATAGTGCCTTTTGAGATATTCATCTATGAGTTTCTTTCTGTTTTCCCTGCCGATCCCCCGATGAACCCGAACCTTGGTTTTCAAATCAGAGAATACTGCCTCAAGGGCATTGTTGGTATTTGGAAGTCCTGTTTCCGGATGGTCATGGAAGGTCCAAAGCAAAGGCATGTTGCGTTTTATGCTCAGATATGCGCAGCGTAGTTTCGGTCGCATGTATGGAGGTGTATGCGCTTGATTCTTTTATCGTCTTTTTGACCCTTAGTTACTACTTTCCTTTTCTTTTTTCGCAATTTCATTTAGGACAATATTGGCTTAGAGAGTAGAAAAATTTGAAAAAGAGAAAAAAAATTTGGCCGGTTCAAAAAAAGTACCTACCTTTGCATCGCAAAAGCGGTAAGACACCGCTCTGCAAGGTGCCATAGCTCAGTTGGTAGAGCAAAGGACTGAAAATCCTTGTGTCCCCGGTTCGATTCCTGGTGGCACCACGCAAGTAAAAGTCAAATCGCTAATTCTTACAGAGTTGGCGATTTTTCTTTTAGTCCCTATCGTCCATA